>Ga0209611_10001710_pt1 | contig 37913 bp, 11 predicted proteins | sample S1TSphgellanicum_3_FD_187693 | JGI IMG/M metagenome (GOLD analysis project Ga0209611, IMG submission 187693) | Host-associated microbial communities from peat moss isolated from Minnesota, USA - S1T2_Fc - Sphagnum magellanicum MG (SPAdes) (version 2) | ecosystem: Host-associated > Plants > Peat...
CCTCCGTCACTGCCACCATCGCCTCCATTGCCTCCGTTACCACCACCATCGCCTCCGTTGCCTCCGTCACCACCACCATCGCCTCCATTGCCTCCGTTACCACCACCATCGCCTCCGCCGCCTCCGTCGCCACCACCATTGTTACCACCACCAGTAGGTGGAGATTGAGGTGGATTTCCAGATCCACTTGGGCTAGGATTACTACTTGGGCTAGGAGGGATTGCTCCTCCACCTTGTGGCACTGGATTAGGTGGTTGGCTATGACCTACTATAGGGCCATGCGGAGGGTTCCACCCTCCAGCAGGACCGGACTTGACATCACCTCGTAGGCCAGCTGTTGGCCGGTTTTCCAGTGTTGTTCCATCTGCACCATCTTCTCCCATAGATGATATACGGGAATTCTGTGCAACCCACATTTGCCAACAGAATTTATCAAGAAAACAGTAACTTCAATGCTGCATTAAGCAAGCTCTCAGCTTCTAATTAGTTCTAAGGTTTGAGAGCTTTGGCATGTAAAGCAGAGCTTACCTGATTATCCACAGAACGGAGAATACCAGCTCAGGGGCTTTTGAGGAGTTCACCGAAATTTACCAACAGCTTCTGATCATGGGTTTTTCATGATCCACTATTAATGGCGTGTCAAGTTCACAAGATTGCCCTCTCATGGCACTCTATACTGGAGGAATTAGATGAGGACTCTAGTGTGGATGAATCGCATAGGTGTAAATCTTAACTTATGTCATTGTCAAGAGCAGAGAATTTGAGAGGAAGGACAGAACAGACTCTCATTTTCAACATTTCTCAATTCTGCCCAAATCTTTCTCAGCTACCCCAGTGTGTGACCCTAACTGCATGATTTTTAGACGTCATTGTCAATTGACAGAAAGACTTACAGACTAAGGGTGTCTATGTGTAACTGTGATCACAGCAGCCTAATGTCAGTGGCTTTTCATAGAAAGCCTGTAAGAGGGCTGAAAATGTGTAATTAATCAATTTAGCAACTCTGAGAATACATGTTCTCATAAAAAAAGGACAAAATGTTACTGCATGGTGAGTCATATTCTGACTCACAACTCTTGCAAATGGTGAATACTTGATCAGTAGAGCTGTGAGATGATTGTGAGAAACTAGTTGAAAAAACTTAATAGAAACCTGCTGTGATCACAACATCTGTGATTAGAGCAGCCTAATGGAAAGATGTCCTAACACGCGCGCGCGCGCGCGCCCAAAAAAAATCTCAGCTCATATTGAAGGGCACCAGACTCACCTTTGCCGCTGCATGATACACTTCATGAGAAGATTCGAACGACACACTGATCAAATGCCGACGTCCTGTATCCTCCAGGGAATATAACCCGACATCGTCACCTCCAGCAAAGTTGGGCCGCTCCAGAAATTCATTATAACTGCCGCTGTCCGATGAAGAACAAGAAGCTGCACCGCGAGGAGCTGCTGCTGCAGGAACAGATCTTAAGGCGAGAGCAGGGTGCACTTGAAAGAATCCGGTGTAAGACAGAAAAATGATCACTGCAGTGAAAGCTGGGATAGACACAGGTGCAGATGATTCTCTGGATCTGTGACTAGAACTACTGGTGGCGCCAGCATTGCACCACCACCACCACGCCATAGCCGCTACCCCAATTGAGCTCTCTCACTGCAGCAGCAGCAGCAGCAGAGGCAGGGAGAAGACGATGCTGGCACCAGCCTTTTTTTTACCTGGCGATATATCGCCAAAATGCTAAATAAAAAACTCGAAATAACCCAAAAAAATAATTTGGAGGTCTTCTGTCACCAGAAGGGAGGAAAAAAGAGAAAGAAGTAAAGTCACCAGATTCATATATGTGATTGTCATTGTGTAGCCAAACATATAAAAAGGATGATTAAAGGTTTGTACTTGATTTCTGGTTTATAGCCAGATTTGGCTAAATCTTCCTAGGGATGATTGCCACTTTGTCTACAGCTCCCAATGAACAATTGCCACTTTAGCTACAAACAGTGGTGATCATCCAGAAGACAGTTTAACTAAATTTGGCTATAATAATATAGAAAAGGAAATGAAAGTAACACAGTTTAAGCATCATCCTTCACATTTTTGACTAGCATGCTTTATTAACCTAATAGAGAAATCTGAAAAAAAAATTCAAAAAAAGTTGGGGGAAAATTGGCGACTACAAAACAGGAGAAGAAATTACATATTTTTTGGCATTTTGAAAACAAAACAGCGAATTGTCTACATTTAGCCAGAAACAAAATGCTGGGCTGACTGCCACTCAAAATAATAATAAATACGTAGTTGGAGTTTGCAGACAGAAAGTGAGGCGTGTGGACTTCGACTCTGCAACTCCAATTATATCCCCGCGACTTTTGGTGTCACGCCTGCACTCCCCCCAACTGGGGCTCGAGTGTAGACAATTTAGAAATGGGTCCCAGAGACCGCTCCCAGTGCCTCCAAGTAAACATCTCCTTTGGTTTAGCTTGTTTTCCACGCTGAAATTATTACCATGGCCTACTGTTCCCCTTTTGTTGTATGTACTGCGTAATTGATAACTGGCATTCCCACACTACTACAAAATGTGGGTGTAGTTCATAGTCTCCGTTCACTAGACTACTGAATTCATTGCATCGTCACACTATATATATACACATATGAACTCACTGTTATTAATGAATTCACCTGCTGTACATACCTTTTGTTGAAATGGGCCAGTGGAGTGGCTAGTGATTTTATTTTTTAAAGGTTTTGTTTATTTTTTGATTAATTTTTTTTTCAAATAAAAATGTTTTTGGAGTGCTTGAAATTCAACTTACTTTGCTATTTTTTGTTTAATGACTCCACATTTTTCGAAAAATGAAAATAAGAGAGAGAGAAAAAAAACCTAGAATACTAATACCTTGGCATTTTTATTTTTATTTTTGAAATTTTGAAATTTTTTGGAAGACTATCAAAACAAAAGTAAGTTGAATTTTCAGAAAATCAGGCAAAACAAAAGTTGTATACACTCTTTAGGTAGTTATATTAGACAAGGTTATTTGCTTAGATTTGAATCTAGGTATATAAATTCAAAATTATGCATTATCAAGTGTTAAAATTTTCAAAACATTAAGCAAAACAAAAGTTGTGCACTTTTCAAGTAATTTTGCACTTGACAAGGTTATATGTTGGATCTAAACAATCTATTTGAACAAAAAGTCCAATAAAAATCAATGGTTGGAACCGTCACATAGAAGATAAAAGGGAAGGCCAAAGAAAGGCTAAAAGAAGTGCAACCTATAGCAACCAAAGAAGGGAGAAAGCTTGTCCCTCTCGTGGTAGGAAGCTATTTCGCCCATAACCCCTTTGACGTTGCTTGCATGCAAATTGTGAGATCTAATAGTAATAGGAGGTCTAAAAAAAACAACTTTCACTAATGTAGTCTTCTTGTTTATAGCAAAGGCTAAAGCACACTGAATAGTAATACTAACACATTGCTTGAAAAATTGAATAAAAAAACAAGGATAAATGACCTCTCAATTGTCTATCGTGGAAAAGACGAATAGACTCCCTAATGAAATAATCCATATCACATCCAGGTGTGCCGTGCACTTCCATGGCCATTGGAATAAAGTGGTATCCTTCATGAATCTGTCTATACTTGTAGATTTTAGCAATGACGTTAAATTCCATAGTTACACTTGTTGGTTGACTAATAACACTTGTAACCACCGTCTCCTATGTTAGGTCCATAACCACCACATCGACAACAAAAACTTGGTCCTCATGAATCATGTAGAGATCGGTTCATAATGAAATTCCTGACGCAAGGGCATACCATCGTTCTCTCCATACATCGTGCCCATTCTCTCAAATGAAGGCATACATGACATCTTTGATGGTATCATGTATGGTTATTCCCTAACCTTCAAATGGACAACGTGCTAAATGTGTGCCAAATGTGTTTAACCCATGTCCACATTCACATGTTAAAAAACTAAATGTCAAGGGTTGAATCAAACTGAGACGAAAATGCAACATTGAGGTGAAAATAAAGTGTGTGATGTAAAATAAATGGATAGATGACCTAACAATCAACCATAACCTTGTCCCTTTACCCAAACAAAAGCAAATGTGGGCTCTAGATGTTGAAGAAATGGAATCATTCTCCAAGATAAACCTAAAAGATGTGTTCTGATGAATGTCCATCAAAGATACCTAAAGACTTTGGGCATCGATAATTACCAAACTCTAAAAAAAAGGTGCATATATTTAGTTGTAGGAAGAAGTTATCCCAAATTGCATGAAGGCATGACTAAAGAAGGTGTGGGCCCCCCTCAACTTGATAAACATATTCCTCCAAAATAGGTTTATTAAATATACGAAACCTAGAGCATAAATATGAAGTCACTAAAACCCAACTCTTAAAAAAAACAGATAAGGCACAATCCTCCACAAATAAAAGGCCTATACCACAGAAGGAGATCAGTAATCAAGACTAACACCTCATTGAAAGGCTTTGAATAGACTCCCATGACCTTATACATCTCCCAAGAAAGGAAGGTCATTGATATGCAACATGTCTTAGATAATGTCTCAATCAAAAAATGCATGTTAAAGTCTTGAAAACCCATTCACACACCCAACATACATAAACCATTTGTGACCAAAATGCAACCCTAAGAAATCTCTATGCCTGAATAGATCCCTGATGGACTCCAAAGCTTGCACTTTCACACGTGGATAGATGCAAGTTATGGTGGTTCATTTATTGTCACCTTATGGATTTTTTACAAAATGTACTTCATTCATATGCCACAAACACATTGTAAAATAATCAAATCGACAAAAATATTTACGGATTAAGATTTTTAATTTGAATAAAAATATTTATTAAGGGGAAAAATTCAATAAACATACACTAATCATATTGTAATGGACTTTTAAAGTGAACATGTGGATTATAATCTAGGTTCTGCATTAGCATTCAAATGCATTTTTTTGTTATGATTTCATTTCAATATTTTTTATAGGGACTCAAAATATGATACATGATGAAAAAAAACATGAATTGAAAAAAATTACAACAAAAATTTTAATGAACAAATAATTATGGACTTTTGAATGACTAGATTTGGACCATATTTTCAAAAGTCCCAATCTTGGTCATGTTTTGTTGGATTGATATATTTTTTCCCTTAACATGTATAATAAAGAGTTTTTTAAATGGGCATCCTTTCATATGGACTTTATTACTTGATTAATCACCACATAGGACCCAGAAAAATTGGTTTTTAACGTCTTTTCCATTCTAATGTTAATTTTTCCATTTACATGGACTTTTGGGACTAGGATTTTTGCCACTTTTGAACCATCATAGCTTGCATCTACCCACCTTGACCCTAAACCCAACTAGTGCTAACTGGGTTGAAAGGTGGTCAAAAGTAAATATAATTTTACTCATAAGGCCCACAATGTGAGTATTGTCCGCTAAAGATGGAAAAACACAGTTGGGGGCCTTACACAATGGTCTTTAAGAGTGTTCGATAATGGGCTAGGGCAAATAAAGGACCTTCTAGGAGGTCACCTTGCCTTGTGCTTAAAGATGATTCAATAATGGCGACCCCCTCTTCATGCTACCCATGTTGGTAGTAAAAGGAATAATGAACACCATAAAATAACTTAGTAAAAGGGACAATGCTTGCCAAAGGACCCTCAACATCTCGCAACTCTTAAAAAATAACAACTTGAGAAACATTATTAAAAACATTTTCAATGTTAACTTGCATCATAACCCAATCGGGGTGTAGGTTGAAAAGGGTTTTAATGCTAAAAGGGATGGGCTCATAGCCTCCAAGGGTCAATATTCCAAACTAATGGAAGGATATGTGCTCCTGAAATGACCCTCGAAGTTCTAAGACAATGGAATGATTAATAAATCAAAAAAAAACTTTGTTTATGACAATAGGATGAAGACCTCTAATGTCTTTTCCCATTACCAACAATTTATTAACTCCCAGCATTAGGGCCATTAACCTAGGGATATCACCACGGGCAATAACAGTAGTAGCGTGGAATAATTTTGAAAACCTTAAGGATGGTCTTTTGGTATGAAGCATCTCAAAAGATGTTCATAAACCATCTTAGTCAACCCATTCGAAGATAAATGGGGAGTCTAATCCAAGACAAAAATGTCTTTATGCTGATAGTAAAAAATAAGTGAAAGGGCAAGGTTAATGGAAGGGGGTGTAGTTGATGCAAAGTTACAACGGTGTCTTTCAAAGGTATAGTTAGCATCATGGGTTGAAGAGCTTTATAAGCACAATTGTACTTTTCAGCTCTACCAAAAATCAAATATTGACAAAGATGGGTGGTTAAAGAATCGTCTAATAAACGATGGGAATGGGGAGCACGTGAGGCATGAAAGGATTCCTCTTGAAGAAAAGATTGGTCACTTGCCATAAACCTCCTAAGGCGGGTAGAAACCTTTCACTCACTTAAATGAACTCTTCGAATATAATGCAAACACCAATGTGGCAACATGAGGAGAAAGAACCATGCTTATTTGTCCATTGGATTTCAAGCAATTTGAGCAAGGGGTAAACGAAAAGCTTGTTTGACCTCATCTTAAATAGTTCGAAATATCCTATGAAACAAACGAAAGCATGCGAAACAAGCCTCAAACAACCTCGAAATGAAATTAGATTAAACCCGAAACCAAAAACCAGGGTGTAGCACAAGAAAAGAAGACACCTGCAAAGATAAGGCAACATGGGTAGCCTAAGAGATAAGGCTAGCATGAGGGTGAACATTCTTAACATGCTTCAAAAGGCTGCCTGAATTGTAAAGGTCGAAGCGATGAGGACAAAGGCCATTTTGAACTGATGGAAGACGCAAAAAAGGAGCCATAGAAAACACACTAGGATGCAAAAGCCCAAGCAGGCCCTTTAAAAAAAAATAATAATAATTTAAAATTAATTTTTTTTTAATTTTTAATTTTATTTTATAAAAAAATTAAAAACCTTTCCTGCCATTGCAGGAATGCGTTAGCAATGGCAACCTTGGCCATTGCAAGAGCACAACAATGATGGTGGGCCTAACACACCACCTGCTATTCTCGTTGCTCTAGTTTACAAGCTCCATTGCATTTGTCAAATCTTTAGTGGTTTGGATATCATTCCCAGCTTGAACGTGATTAACCATTAACAGACAAAGCAACCCATAGGCCCTTGATTTTTCCTTTTTCCAAACATCTTTTAGGATTTTCTCTATTGTTTCCTTCACATCTTTGGTCCTTTCTTAAAACATCTACAACTTTTCTATCAATGCCTTGTTGATTATTGTGAGCGGGTGGACAATAGTAAAGCACATTAACTACTTACCTACTTATTATACATTTACATTCCCTACATATTTAAGACCTTAATGTGATACTTAAGAAAACCAATAGGTTTATAGATTCAAATGTATAACATTGAATTGACATTAATTAGTAGATAAATTGCAAAATTGTATGCACATGACACAACCTTTTCTGTTACTAATAGTGTTTAATCTTCAGTACATGTTTAAAACTCATGAAGAATTTTTTAAAATTCATGTGCTGAAATTAAATCTTCAAACTACATGAATTAGTTGGTAATTCAAACCCAATTAAGGATTTTGATATTTACTATCCACTAGTGTATTTTTTGGGAATTTTATGATGTAGTTAAATGGCTATCATCCCAATTGTGACAAAAGTTTTCCATTTTTCTTTTAAAAAGGTTCCAAGGAACATGGTTAAAAGAACTTTTTGGAATTTTCCACAAAAACATTAAAATTTTTAGAGAATTTGCACAAATTCTTATCTTTCTTCTTTTGAAATCACTATATTCACTTAATAGGTTATGGTAGTTTGCCAACATGTAATAAGATTTCTAAATTGTAAATTTTTAAATTTGTCTTGCAACCAAATTTGGCTAAATCCTCTTGTGGTTGTTTGTCACTTTTGGTGCAACATGAAAGAATTGAAAAAGAAAGTACTGTATCGTCGATAGGAAGATTTTAGTAAAATCAATGCATAAATGATATGAACTTTTTGTCATCTTTTTATATTCTAAACTAATTGAAATCAAATATAAAAATTTGGCAACATTTTTATTTCTTTTCTTTTTCAACTTGTGGGCAATTAAAATTCTTCAAAAATCATTTCTGAATACAAGGTTGAAAGTTGTTGAAATGGATGTGGTTTGGGTATCATCAAGATTTAAGGTTCTAATTTTAAAAGTGCTAATTAGATTTAAATTGACATAGATTTCATCATCTAGGTTTCCTATCCATCACATTGTCCCAAAACTTATAAAAAGATAACAAAAAAGACATATATGTTTGTTACATAAAATGTCATAGAATCTATGATCTATAAGTTCAAAGTTTTAGTTTCCTATGGTCACCCCTAAAGATGATTTTTTTTCAAAGTTATAATTGAATTACTTTCACCTTTGCAAAATATTTATTTAGAAAGTGTTTTTGGGCACAATGGACCATGAACAAACAACAAATTCATAAAAAACCAAGACATAAGACAAATTTAGTCATATTCATAAGCTTTTGGGCATCATCACAACCAACACAAACATCATGAAGATAATTTTTATCACCAAAATGAGGTGATCCAAATTTTCAATCCCCCATTGTCGGCATGGAAGGTTTGTAATGACACCAACAACACTAAAGATTCATTCTAGCTCAATCCATGAACCCACAATGTCAAACCCTTGATAAGCCAATGAAAAAAGGAAACATGTGGGAATTGCATCGCATGTTGTGTTTACCAAACCAAGGGTTTTCATGTTCTATTGATCACACATGTAACTATTGAAATAATTGTAGTTCATTTTTCAAATTTGAAATGACTACATCATTAATAGACACAACTTGCCCAAAAAAGAGGTCATTGTATTCAATTGTCAGTAGTTATGTTGATTCCGTAACATGAATGAAATGATTATACATTTGTAATAAAGGACACACAATCTTAGCATTGTATTTTGCAACAATTTTAGTAGGAATTAAATTGCCCACAAAGTTTTAAATACATTTCATTTTTTATATCAATTGCCCATAAACTTTTGAATACATTTCATATTTTTGTAATGAGGGTCAAGCATGATCACCAACATGTTGCGGGTTTTAGAATGATTGTAAGCCATTGAAAAGCCCAAGAATGGCATCAATATCCCCACAATTTACACCATCTTGAACCCTTTAAATTCCTATGATTCTAAATCAAAATCACCACTAATTAGTGCTTGATTCAAAGCTTCAATGTTGGCCACACCAACTTTCATAACAATTCATAAAATGAAAAATAAAATAAGAGCATTTGAAAACAACCAATACTTTTAGGTTTGGTTTAAATCACATTGTTTCACAACAATAAGCAATTTATTGATAATTACTTAAGCCATCACCCAAGTTTCACCCACTAGCACTCTGAAAAACAAATGTAAGGCTTGTTTGTTAAAGGTAGAATTGTAATGTTTTTGTTGGACAAACTAGATGGAAGTGTTGAACAAAAGTTGTGCTATCCCTATTGGATAAGCTAGACAAAGGTGGTTTTAATAATTGACAAGGTGGATAGAAATAGAGGATGACTAGGTAGGATTATGACTATTGAGACTAAATTCAAATTGGTTCATGGTGAGAGAATTGGGTTGATCTAGGAAACATTGTGAGGATGAAGAGGATATCTCTAATGAGTAGTTTTTTTAGAGGATAAGTAAGAAGGAGCTTAAGGAGATTAGAGAGCAATTTTTTATTAGGAAAAGAAATCTTATTCTAGTATGTGTTTTTTTCTATTTTTTTTCCATAATTTGTTAGGTTTTTTCCATTGATATGAGAAATTGAGTTTGTTCATAATTACTACATAGTTAGAAATATGAAGATTTGTATGATGTGATGGAGTTTTGGTTGAATTCTAATATGATTCCTATAGTTGTTTCAAGACAAATTTTATATTTGCAAAATAACATGTTAAAGAACAAATTTTAGATTAATACAATGTTGGAACACTAGTATTTACCATTGTTGCTATCCATAACATATGGAGATTGCATTTTGATATTCAAAAGTTTTTTGAAACAAAATAACTTTCAAAGAAAATTGCATCTTCACTAGAGTTTTGAGCATTCTTGATGTTAGCCTTGTAATGATATAATCATATTTCCATTCTTGGCTCCCTTTCCATGATTGTTTTGTCTAACTACTAGTTTTTTGCAATGATGTTTGAGTAGCCTTCAAATTGATTTCTAAGAAATTGTGATAGATTTTAACATCATCAATGGCATACTGAATTGTTTTTGACATTGCATGGCCATAACAGAATTCTACAAATGAAGAAGGTAATTAAAAGGGAAAATAATAAACTATTGATTTCGAAGAGTTGGTCAATGTGTTTAAATTCGAACCTTTTTTTTGACATAAGTAATGACTTTGTCAAGCAAACCAAATGAGTCAAATAAAATTTTTATTTAGTTTGCCATGGCTGCACCAGTTATATTTTGCACCTCAAAAATTCCAATAATCACATAAATGGGCTCACAAAACTTATTGATAACAACCATATCAAATATGTTGTAACTAGCATGTAATATCCAAAAATCAAGAGAGGATGTACATGTAATACAAGAAAAAAAGTTTGGAAATCATATTTTTCTTTAGTTTTTATCATAATATTTGGAAAGACTTCATTCATCAACTACCATTGAGATGGAAACTATACCCACTTGCATTGATGGAGAATTAAACACCTTAGCCATGGGTTTTCAACGAATGACAAAGGATGATAGCCTTTCACAATGTACAACATTAAGTCCTCCAATAAATCTTGTTGTGTTTGTGACTACAAAAAAAAAATTGTAATCTAAGAAAGTGGGACAATTCTCCTTTTCTTTGCAACTTGTTTCTCATTTGTTTTTGTCATTGTTTATAACAAACAGTCCACACCTTGTATACAACTCAAGATGTTCATTAAAAATGTGTTTTTTTAATGAAATTGTGCCATGCTAATTGTTATAACTTCAAAGCCCAAATTGTTCTTCCCTTGTGATAGATTCCTAACATTAACTTGCATTACAAAAGGGTAGCATACAACACATCATAACATTTGTGCATTGCAAGAATTTATTCTAACAACACCATTAACAATAAAAGGACCCCAATAATTAAAAAATGCAATGACAAGGGTATTATAATTTCTACTTAACTTGGAGTTGTGGAACAAAAAAATTGTCAAATTATCTTTTTAGCTATGTGCACAAAACATTTTTAAAAAAACATGAAAACACAAAACCTAGTGAGCTATTAAAATCACCTCAAACCTACAAATAATTGTAACAAAACCATATAAAATTACATTTCAAAACTTTAGGGTTCCACATAATTACACGATAGAAATGAAAACATATAACAAAAACATACATAATTAGATCGCATTATTCAAAACCATACTAAATATCCAAATGGCGGATCACTGGTAATTAATGCTTTTACTAGGAGTTTTTAATAATTGGATCTGGTCAGGTTTTGGATACCCAAATCCAGAGCCCCCAGTTCTAACACTTGAATTCGGACACCCGCATAACACTAGTTTGAACCCATCCTAGGTTACAACCTTTTCACAAGATTGACATTTTGTTTGAGAACCTCATCATCTATAAGAGTAGGTGGTGAGGGTTTTCATCATTTGTGAAAATGGTTTTTATTTTCTATGTACATAATAACACATTCATCATGTAGCTTCACCCAACACTTGTTTTCATCCACTAACCAACCAAACCAATTCTGAATGGGTAATATTACCCTAACATACTTGTGGGTATATAACATGGCAAATATATACCTTATCTAACTAGTAAATATTTTTGCTTACCCTTTTAATTACCTTACACAATGATTGTTTCTTCTTTTGGCAATTTTTTGCACTTTGGCAACACAAAAAGGTGCCCTACAACTTATACAAAGGGGTTTTTTTTTTTTTTTTTTCCCAAAAAAATTGTTGCATGTGGCCATATTTCAAGAAAAAATTGTCCATACTATAGGTTCCTACTATTATTTTTTTGCTCTCCTCTAGTCAAATTTAACTAAGTCTTTTTGTGTATGGTCACTAGACTACCTACCTCACAAAATTGAAAAAAGAATCTTATACCCAACTAATAAATATTTCAGATTTATCATGTCTTTATTTTACTCACCTATTATATAGTTGAGGTTTACCCTTTTACTTGGTGGAGGGTAATTGTTTTGAAGAGGGTATATAAAGGGTATATGCAAAATCATACTTTAGCATATATGCATTTTCATATTTTGCAATGCATGTGCTTATGATAGATTTGTTTGAATTATGATGACTTGGATTGATAATTTTGCAAAGATTTTATACCCTTACCTAGTTTGGGATTTTAAAAGTCTATATACATTTACCCAACTAATATATTTATTTTTGTATAACCATTAAAACCGATATCCTTCAAGTTTTGGGTAACTAATTCAACTATGTATAGAAGTTTGGTTATTTTTTATAAATAAATTTAAATGATTTTTTAAAAAAAATTGGTGATATTGAATTTGCAACAAAAATATTTGAAGTTTCACACAAAAAGAAATTGAGGCCAGTGGAACATACTTAACATACACCTCAAGTAAATGGCCACAAAATTAACACATGAAGAAAACATTCATGGTAAAAAAATTTGAGTAGTGCATTTTAAATAATAAAATGCCATTTTTTTATTCTTGTTGTCAAATGAGCACCTTAATTTTCTCTCTTTCTTTCGTGCATCTCTTTGCATGTGCGTCTCTTTGTATGTTTGTGTTGTTTTTTGTTTTTTCTTAACATCACTCACACATGATGCACCATATATAACTTTTCTTTGGCATCCCTCACAAATGATGCGATAGATTTTATTTTTCTTTAGCATCGCTCATATATGATGCACCATATTTGTTTTTACTCTTGTCATTCCAAGTTGTTTCTATGAGTAAATTGTTGTAATGTGCATGGCTTCAAGATCAAAGACGTTGTAGGTTTCGAGGAACCTATGTCATAAGCTTTGAGTTCAATGAACTTCATTACGCACTCTTGCCTTGTGTGGACCCATATATGGCTACCAATGGTGGTGAAGATCTCTAGTCACACATAGTTGTTCTTCAAAGATGTATGCATGCTTGGAAGGTGAGATCAAAAGCTTGGAAAGCGAGATTAAAAACTTGGAAGGTTGGCAAATTTATCAGGAATCTTTCTTCTTAGCATGGTCAACAAAGTTTTTCAATGGTGTCTATGAAGACAACCCAATGCGAGGAGTTTAAGCAACCTCTTTTGGAAAAGAAGGTGGTCATCTAGAATGCAACAAACATCTACATACTTAAGAATGTCTCCTCCAAATTGTGCCAAGTTTGTAGATTTTTGCATTGACGAATGAAACGTGAAAGTTGCCCATTTTGAAACTATCGACGGATTTGTTGATGCAAGAACATTGTTGAGACCTATTAATGAGGTATTCATTATTTCATGCGCAATTCCCCAAACAGACCTTGACAATTAGCCATTTCAAGTTCTTAAAAGCCATATTCAATTTTTGATTTGTTGTGTTTTGTAACCAATTTGTGACACGAGAAGAAATCATGTATTTTTCCACCCCCACACATTATGACTATTGTCCAATTTGATTAGTTTCAATTACATTTGGCCATCTTAAGTTTGGAAATGACTTGTTACACTAATTAATGGTCAATTTTATTCATAATTATTACATTCACGATGTTATTCACTTATGAATATAATTGATGATGTGAAAATTGAAGTAACCTTTAATTTTATTTACACGATGCATTATAATGGGTTAGTGATTTGTTTTACATTTCTTTAACTATCAACATGGTACATGAATTGAACCATCAAATTTTAACATGTTCAAACCATTATTCATGAATTGCATTTAAACTTACCATAATTTATTAAAACATATGTAACAATTTAAGACCTCACTCATATATTGGAACAAAATAATGATTTTTTCCACATCTTTTCAATTATCAACATGTGTACATGACTTAAACCATTCACTTCAATATGTTAAAATTATTACTCACAAGTTGTAGCTTGCACTTATTAAAATATATTGAAACACATGCAACATAATGTTTTGTTATTATATTTGAATGGTTTAGTAAATTTTTCATATTTTTTGAATTATCAACATTTGCACATGAGTTGAATCATTCACTTTAAACTTATTGAAACTATTATTCAAATGTTGCATATTGCATTTAATTATATAAATTGAAACACACATAACAACTTAGTGCCTAACGTTTATATTTGAACGGTTTAATGAAATTTTTCACATTTGTTGAATTATCAACATTTACACATGAATTGAATCATTCACTTGGAATGTGTTAAATTCATTACCCACAAGTTACATTTTGCACTCATCGCAATGTTTTGAATGGATGTATAAAAATTTGGCAAGTTTCACATTTATATTTGAATATGTTAGTGATTACGTAAAATTGTTCATGCATATAAGGATGCATGTAAACATTTAAATTATATTTTTTCATATATAGATTTATTATAAATTTATGTAAATTAAATTATATGTTTTTCTTTCATTTGTTTTAGGCACCATGAACATTTTTTTTTATTATGAATGTCCATGATGCCACACCAAAAACCCCAAAAATAATCCTTAAAATTTTCCCCATTTTTTCTTAGTGTATGAAAAAAAATCCATGTTAAAAAAAAAGTGATTAAAATTTTTAATTTTAGAAAAATATTTTTGTAATTGTAATATTTAAAACTTCAATATATTTTAGAATTTTACATAATTATTATATTATTTTATAAATTATTATTATTATATTATCAATATGTTTTACTTTTTATTTTTATTTTGAACATGATTTATCAAACTTTAGGGCTTATTTTGTTATAATTTATGTTTAAATATTAAGTGGTGAATTTTAATTTTTAATTTTAAAAAATAAAATAAATAAATGAATTATAAACGGTGATCACAATATTTACATCACCAATTTTATTTTATTTTTCAAATTTGTGGTGTTTTTCAAGATCATCCACAAGAAAATTTAACCATGTTTTGGTTGTAGACCATATATGGAGGTATAAATTTGTTAAAATAATTCTATATTTTGGCTACAAGTCTTAGAACCCATTATAAAATTACATCATTTAAAAATATGGAAGGTTTTTGGTTTTAATTTAAAAATTCTTTATTGATGTTGATGGCCCTTTTTTATGTTTGCAAATTGGTGGAAAGTCACCACAAAAAAAAATTGGGTTACATCATTAATATTTATTTTAATGTGTTCAAAAAAACTGGACAAAGTTTATAATGATTTCAAATATTGAGCTTAATTTTTAAAAATAAATTTGAGATTGGAATTGTTTATTTGTTTAAGGTTGGAATTATTATAATTATTTTTAAATTTTTATTCATTAGAAGTACCTTTTTTTCTTTCAAATTTGTGATTTCAAAATTTTGCAATTTTTTTGGTGTCTATATTTTTCCTTGATTTTGCAGATATTTTTCCATTTTTTCCAACAAAGATTGCAAAATGAGGAAAATTCAAAACCAAAAAAAACATTTTGGTTTGGGGTGGGGGAGGGATTAATCCAACTACTTAATGACAAAATTTCACCAAACTATGTTGCTTTTATTTTTACAAAGGAAATGAAGGTAAAATATATTCTTACATCATTAAAATAATATTAATATTTTTAAATTATTTTTTCAAAGTTGTGTAATTAATCATTTATATTAATGTATGATTCATGTTATTTAACAAATATGGTATTGAGAATTAAATGGCTACATTGACTTTTTATTTTATTTTATTTTAGTCTTGTGGCCAATTTTTGCCATTTTAAATGGGCAAAAATATCAATAAAATCTTTTTTAAAAAGAAAAAATCAATTCTATCAATTTAAAAATATATATCGTCAATTTTTTACAATAAAGTATGGTAGGTAGCGATAATATTGAAGGATTTAAATAAGTTTATAACTCCACAACTTGTCTATAACCAAATGTGGCTAAATCTTCTTATAGATGATTGCCATTTTAACAACATTGCAAAAATAAATAAAACCTTTGAACATAATCATATTGGAAAAATAAAAAATTGAAATTCTTCAAAAAATGGAAATATTTTACATAATGGAAATAACATTGTTAAAGAATTAATGAATGTATACTTGAATTCACATTGAATTTATATAGATTGTAGGTCAATTGAAACAAAAATACATTTAAAAATTTATTCATGTGACATGTTATTTTAATTTTTTTTTTAAAATTTATATTTAATATTCTATATATACACATTATTGAATAAGTTTCAAGATTGTGTTTTCATTTGTAATATTTGAATAAAGTTTGAAAAAGAAAATGTATGTTAAAATTTGAATTTTCTAAACAATTCCATGCCAAGCATAATAATAATAAAAATCTTCTTTGTTAATAAGGTTTTGAAGTGGTTTGGTGATTAAAACCTTGGTGTGCTTCCATGAGGTCTTGAATTCAAACCTTGATGAATGTGTACATTAATGTATCATGTATAAATGTAATATATGAACTTGTATATGATCGTGAATGGCATCAAAAAAATTTGTTGAAAATTTTATTTAATTTTTTTTTTTTCATGTCACATAATTTTTTCACAAAATGTTGTGAAAGAAATTAAATCCATGACTCCATGATTCAAAAAGAAAAAAGGTTATATGATAATGTGGTTATTTACTCCACTTCATATTAACTTGGGACCATATATATCCATGTCATAATTTTTAAATTAAAAATTATCTAGTGAAACATGTGACGATTGAACATGACAAAAAAACATTTCACTAAAAAATCCCAATCAACTAGTATTTTTTTACCAAAACCATACAAGTTGCATATTAATCAATTTTGCTTCATTGCACTAAAAATCTAATGAATTTGAGTAGTTAAAAAGGACAAGATTTCTTCTTGTGTAAAGATTGCCACATTTACTCATAGTTCATTTCAAAAATATAGGTTATAAAGTATTCATGGCAAGACATGCTAATCATTTTCATCATTTTGAGGATTTCAACAAGGTATTCAATAGTGTTTGAACCAATCTTCATTATTAGTAGACCAGGAGGGGAATACCATATGGGTGGTACAAATGGTTCTTTTGAGCATTACATATTATTGTATACCAAAAGGAATAAGACATTACCATAAAACATCCTAAAATTGCACCTACGGGCTTGAAACTATAACAAATATACAAGTTTTTACTCATTGATTCTTAAGGTTTTGTTTTGTCTCTACCTTTTAATGTTTACAATTGTTTTTGTCAAAAGTGATGACATTTTTATGTCTGTAACATATTCTAGATTGTTGCAAAGTGTCACAAAATTAACATATATTTGATAGGACAATGTAGTATGGTAATACTTTTGGCCATGTTAAAAGTTTTGAAAAGTTCATGTGCACTAGAACATGGGATTAATTGAATTTGCTACAAGATTTGCAAGAAGTTCTTTGATAACATTTTGTCAATGAATGATGTATATGGTGAAAGGTAACAAGTTTCAGGTGTTGCATTGGAAGTCATCAATGCAGTGGGCAATGCAATCCAATTTCACTAGGTCCTTCCCAAATTAACACATTGATTACATAAGTTGTGTGTAGATTGTGATGTTTGTGTAGCTTTTAATGATGACAACCCACTATTTCACAAGTCTAATGTTTTTAACTAATGTTCATCTACTTGGGTATACAACATTCAGAAGTCACAAAATATCTACTAGTCACCCTTGTGTGTTTTTCGGCCATTCTCTATATCAATTATAAATATTAAAGGGTTATGCTACATAAAGTTTGGGTCCTACCATCCATGCACAAAGAATATCCAATGTGGCCTTGAGAAGAGAATGATTGTACAATGATGGTTGCATTTATAATTTTCTTTGATATTTTACAATTCAAAGGTATTTAGTTTGGAAGGTATCAAAATCTATACTCATTGCTTTTGTAGTGCTTATGATTTGAATTGGGTGGTAGGTGTTTCCATGGAATCGACTACATAAATGCTACTTGTGCCACCACCTACACTACACTTGATCACTACTCATAATTGTGGGTAATGAGTTCAAAAATACCATGACATGGAACTGCTTGTTTATCTTATGTTGGTATTTTGAATTAAGATTGTGGACAATGGGTGTATAATGATGATGCATGTTAACTAATAAGTTTTTTGAATCCAGACAGAAAAAATTGCACTACAACAATTTCATGTTATTGGTAGAAAGCTCATACAGTTAAGCCCATACTAGGTGTTAAAAAAAACCTCAAGAACTTCATAACTCTCATGTAAATTTGGTATATTAACATTAAATTGTTGCGGTTTCCATTGAATATTTTGAGCAATCATTGAGTTTGGACCTTGATACTTCACATGGTAAAGGTTGCACTAAAGACCTTATTTCAATCAAAGGATGTTAATGCCCGAGGAATTCTTTAACTAATGTGAAAGGATAAATGTGGTTTTGTTTCACACATGGTTTCAATGTTATAACATTAATGCACTACTATAGTTTTGAATGCAATATGGGCATCCAAAGCATTTTTTTTGACCCAATCTACCTCTATTTGTTTCACATTGAACAATACACATGAATATGTGAGTTTTAGAAAATACTTGTGTTTATTATGCAATTGTAGAAATTACAAATTCAGCATTTTGTTTTGTTATTTCTTGAGTCTATAAATGTCGCTTCTTTTCATTTACTACTTGTGTGTTTTTCTTAAAATTTTTTCTATAATATGATGCAAGTGATAGTTTTCCAAGTTTTTCTAATGGAAGAAGTGCACCTAACGATTGTTCCTTGTCATTCCCAAGTGTGACCAACTCCTTTTCCTTCATGGAATTTTTATAAGCTTGTTACATTGTCTGACATGTGAAGCAAGAATCATTAGTATGATGCTAAACATGCATTTGGGTGAGCTGAAATTTTGTGTTCAAGTGTTGTTGTATGTGAAACAAATGACCTTTCCCAAATTGTCCCATGTTTTCATTTGACACTCATATTTTAAAAACTCATTTTGTTCTAATAGGTTACACTATTGAACAACCTTACAACTAATTAAGACCAATAAAGATGCAACATATCTAAAGGTTCAAGTGGGTAAGTAATTTGATTTCAATTGTAGACTTGGCTTTCAATTGGTTTTCTGGGTGATTTTTCTTACAAAACCTTCATCTCATGGTTAAACATTAATTTCATCTCCCAATTTTACTGAAAGAAATATATGCAATAAGTTTCCATGGGGTTGAAATTTCAAATGCATATTGATTAAATAGTGATAATGTCTAGATTTCAGGAATTGTTTAATTCATGCCTAAAAACTCATTAAAAAAATGGTTATAGGTTCAAACCCATTAGTGTGTAGGTGAAAGTCCTACTAACTATTTGCCCTTCTTGAACTTGGGGGTGTTAATAGCTTGTTAGGTCAAAGTGACTACATTCTTTTGTCCACAACAACATAAATACAAAGCCTTTGCATACAAATTGTTGGCAATTAAAGATCATTAATACGAAATCAACAATGGTAAACATAGATCATAATTAAGGTGCAAACCGAGGTTGGGCAAGTACTAGGCCAAAAGCTTACTATCAATTTATAGTAGCCCTAGTTTCAAAGACCACCAAACTAATATGACCTCAACAATACAATCCTCATACCCATGCTTGCATGGTAGGAATACATCATACTAGGCACTTGTTTGGTACAACCTACCATAATCCTAACTCCATACCAACATTATGCCAATTTCAATATTAAGTATATAATTTCTTCATACTAGCTAAAAATCAACCTTGGACCCTAGTATTAACTAAAATCAAGACAAGGCTAATATGAAAGTTTAACATAAGATCCATCAACACAAGCTAGTATGAATTTTTAAAAAAAAGAAACAACACCAATACCAACTAGTATGTTAAAAAGACAATTTACCCACCAAACACATGTGCAAACCTAGTGGATGGAGATCACAAGACCAAGATGGGGTTTGCCATCATTGAAGAAAAAAATGTTAGCATTGTAACATGAAGATAACAAGCATGAATTGAAAAGTTGAAATATATAAATATAAAAAACATAGATTATATTTGTTCAAAATTTCCCAAAGTAACCTTTCTCCAAGAATCATAATTGGGCCACTCATCCCAATTGTTCACAATGTGTGACGATAATGAGACAAATACGTGTTGCAGGAACATAACAAATAACAATTTCTTGAAATCACACTGCTTGAATTTCACTCAATATAAGTTTGAGATTTGTCGTTTTCATTCCTATTTGAATTTTAACCCAATGAATTGATGTGTTTCCATGGTTGGGTGTTGAATGGAGAACCACGCACATGAATTTATGATGGTTGAATGTGTAAAAATAATGTACAAATGTGATTCAACACCTAATTACAAAAGATTAAATATAAATGGTGGTCATTAGATTTTCATCATATGGATTTAGGGAGCCCTATGAAGACCCAACTTGAAGCTTAACACAAAGAAGAATTGCAATACAACAATCCAAAACAGAATAAGAGTTTTGAGCATTCTTGATGTTAGCCTTGTAACGATATAATCATCTTTCCATTCTTGCCTCCCCTTCCTTGATTGTTTTGTCTAACTATTAGTTTTTTGCAATGATGTTTGAATAGCCTTCAAATTGATTTCTAAAAAATTGTGATAGATTTTAACATCATCAATGGCATACTGAATTGTTTTTGACATTGAATGGCCATAACACGATTCTACAAATGAAGAAGGTAATTAAAAGGGCAAATAAGAAACTATTGATTTCGAGGAGTTGGTCAATGTGTTTAAATTCGAACCTTTGTTTTTGATATAAGGAATGACTTTGTCAAGCAAACCAAATGAGTCAAACAAAAATTTTATGTAATTTGCCATGGCTACACTAGTTATATTTCGCACCTCAAAAACTCCAATAACCACATAGATGGGCTCCCAAAACCTATTGATAACAACCATATCAAATGTGTTGTAACTAGCATGTAATATCCAAAGATCAAGAGAGGATGTACATATAATACAAGAAAGAAAGCTTGGAAAACATATTTTTCCTTAGTGTTTATTATAATATTTGGAAGGACTTCATTCACCAACTACCATTGAAATGGAAACTATACCTACTTACATTGACGAAAAACTAAACATCTTAGCCATGGATTTTCAATGAATGACAAAGGATGATAACCTTTCACAATGTACAACATTAAGTCCTCCAAAAAATCTTGTTGTGTTTGGTTAAATTTGAAAAAAGAATTTGTGACTATAAAAAAAAAAATTGTAATCTAAGAAGGTGGGACAATTCTCCTTTTCTTTGCAACTTGTTTCTCATTTGTTTTTGCCATTGTCTATAACAAGAATAGTTGACACCTTGTGTACAACTCAAGATGTTCATTAAAATCGTGTTTTTTTAATGAAATTGTGCCATGCTAATTGTTATAACTTCAAAGCCCAAATTGTTCTTCCCTTGTGATAGATTCCTAGCATTAACTTGCATTACAACAGGGTAGAATACAACATGTCATAACATTTGTTCATTGCAAGAATTTATTCTAACAACACCATTAACAACAAAAAGACCCCAATAATTAAATGAAATGACAAGGGTATTATAATTTCTAATTAGCTTGGAGTTGTGGAACAAAAAGTTTTCAAATTATTTCCATATAAGGAATATATGCCTCTTCTTATCAAAGGGGGGGTTGATTTGATTGAGGAGTTAATTGATAACATAAACTCATCATAGTCATGTAACATCTCAAGTGTTTCATTTGGTGATGCCATCTTTTTAGTTGCATGCACAAAACATTAAAAAAAAACATGAAAACACAAAACTTAGTGAGATATTAAAACCATTTCAAACCTACAAATAATTGTAACAAAATTATATAGAATTACATTTCAAAACTTTAAGGTTCCACATAATTACATGATAAAAATGAAAACATATGTCAAAAGCATACATAATTGGATTTCATTATTCAAAACCATACTAAATATCCAAATGGCGGATCACTGGTAATGCTCTTACTGGGAGTTTTTAGTAATTGGATCTGGTCAGGTTTTGGATACCCAAATCCAGAACCCCCAGTTCTAACACTTAGATCCGGACACTCGCACAACACTAGTTTGAACCCATCCTAGGTTACAACCTTTTCACAGGATTGACATTTTGTTTGAGAACTTCATCATCTATAAGAGTAGGTGGTGAGGGTTTTCATCATTTGTGAAAATGGTTTTTATTTTCTATATACATAACACATTCATCAGGCAGCTTCACCCAACACTTGTTTTCATCCACTAGCCAACCAAACCAATTCTGAATGGGTAATATTACCTTGACATACATGTGGGTATATAACATGGCAAATATATACCTTATGTAACTGGTAAATATTTTTGATTACCCTTTTAATTACCTTACACCATGATTGTTTATTCTTTTGGCAAATTTTTGCACTTTTGCAACACAAAAAGGTGCCCTACAACTTATACAACATGTTTTTTTTTTTTTTCCCAAAAAAATTGTTGCATGTGACCATATTTCAAGAAAAAATTGTCCATTCTAAAGGTTCCTACTATTTTTTTTTGCTCTCCTCTAGTCAAATTTAACTAAGTCTTTTTGTGTATGATCACTAGACTACCTACCTCACAAAATTGAAAAAAAAAATCTTACACCCAACTAATAAATATTTCAGATTTATCATGTTTTTATTTTACGCACCTATTATATAGTTGATGTTTACCCTTACTGGTAGAGGGTAATTGTTTTGAAGAGGGTATATAAAGGATATATGCCAAATCATAGCATAGCATATATGCATTTTCATATTTTGAAATGCATGTGGTTATGATAGATTTGTTTGAATTATGACAACTTGGATTGATAATTTTGCAAAGATTTTATACCCTTACCTAGTTTGGAATTTTTTAAAGTCCATATACCTTTACCCAACTGATATATCAATTTTTATATTTAAAATCAATAGTTTGGTCCAACACCAAACCAAATTTAAAAAGACCCCTTTCAATACGTTGACTTATACTTCAGTTAGTGGATGGTACCTACCCTGTGAATGGCAATAAGGTAAAATCGTCCATCATTGAACATGTATCTATCACCGAGCACTTTCCAATATTTTCCTCATTCCTTAACCAAGTGGAACGATTTTTGTGTCATTGGACACACAAACTAGAGGGCTACAAAAAAATTTGAGTGTCACAGAATTGTATCAACGTGATGTAAAGGAAGAACATAGAAAACACAGCAGGAGGATGAGTGATAACTCTAAACCCCTCTATAGTTCCTCATTTTTAATATATTTTGAGTGATTTATAAAACTTGATGGGTGTGAACTAGGGCTTTACAAAATTTCTTTGTACTCTATCGGCAAAGATGCAACTATCAAAGATTTTAAGCTTGAGATCCTAATTTGTTTTAATTCACTCATCATCAAACATTGACTCCCCCCACCTTTAACACCAAACACCCAATATTTTCACATTCCTGCACTGAATTGAGCAATTTTTGAGAGTTGGAAGCATTAGGTGAAGAGTTACAAATGTTCTTTGAGCTTCAAAAACAGAGGAACAAAGTGTGAGTCTTCAACCTCATTTGAGTTTCTTAAGTGTTAACTCACCAGCCTACCTAACCGTGCCTCCTATTGATACGCACCTAAGGCCATGTGTCATTGAGTCCTCTGAAAAATTTGGAAGTGTAGGATAAAGCCCCAGGGCAGGAGCATTCCCAAAATAAGCAGCCCCCCAGGGTGAAATCTGGTTATTTTGGGAATTCCAGCACCCGAGGGCTTTTGCCAGGTGTAAAAACCATTGCAGTAATTATTTAAAAAATTGTACTGTGATACCCAACAAGTACCAGATGGGTACTCTCTGGGTACCAAAGTAAAAAATTGAAATTAAAATTGTAATAGCAGGTGGATAACCTTCTAGTACCCGCTAGGTATCATAGTAAAAAAAGTTTTTCATTTCCGAAACTGAAAGTGCCTCCCCTCAGCCGAGGAGTTATTACCCTTGGTAACTCATGCCCTCTTGATACATTGAGAAATTCCTGCCAGGATTTTATGCTTTTGGAAGCTTGTTCTATTTGACAAAATCATTGTTTGGAGCCTCTTTATCTGGTCATGTTGAAACAGCTTAGCAAATGTATCAAAATGGGGCAAGTCTGAGTGTAGGTTTGCATCTCCCACCAACAGCAGAAAAATTGGGTATATTTTTTATGCACTATAGCACCCTGGCAAACTCCATTAAACAAAGCACCCAGCTAGGGGGGAAAAGAAAGGACAAAGAGAGAGGACCTAAGTCCAAGCCAAAAGAGTGAACCCCAAAGTGGGTGCATTGGTGGTCTACAAGCTAGTCCTGGCTCAAAAATTCAGACTGCTTTGTCCTGTTAACATTATGAATTGTGTAGTTCATCTTTTTGGAGGAAGATTTGGGCCCCCAGAAGTAGTGGCAAAACTAGTCATTTCCATACAGCAGTGCTGCAAATTTGCAGTCCTTGATATTATGGGATTAATCCTAAGAGTTGAGAGGGATGTTTGTAGTTTTTTTTTTTCAAATCTTTGGTTGGGACTCCTGACCTCAATTCAGTTTCAATTTAAAACAAAATTGACACCTATCTATGCAATTTGTTTGTTTTGTCTTGTTTTGTTTGGTTGTCACTTTCTCCCAAACCACATTGCTTCGTGTTGTGTTCTTGGTATCTTTGGAAAATAAATAAATAAATAAATAAATAAATAAATAAAGGAAAAACACCCGGCAAGGGAACAAGAGAAGAAAAAAAGGGAAGGACCAAAGTCCAAACAAAAGATCACACCCAAAAGTACAAAACACACAATGGGGAGGCAAGGGAACAAGAGAAGAAAGAGAAGAAAAAAGGGAAGGACCGAAGTCCAAACAAAAGATCACACCCAAAAGTACAAAACGCACAATGGGGAGCCCTAAGAGGAGAAAACACGAAACCTAGGATTTAAACCCATCGCCATTAACATGAAACAAGTTGTGCAAGGAGATGAGTGAAAAACTTGGGAAGACACCAAGCCTAGAAGAGGCCTTTCCTACTGCCACAATTGCTTGACGTAAAATAGTAGTGGCCTAAGCTTTTTAAAAAGCCCTTGACACCTTTTGCTTGTAAAACGAACATATAATCAAAAGAGGAAGATCTTCAGGACCCTTCCTTAACCATGTCGTGTCGGCACATCAATGAAGAAAGTTGTCCACCTATTGATCTAAACATCCAAATATTTCTATTGCTAGAAGGATGATCTCAATGAGTAGCGATGCACCAACATGGTTTGAGCTACAATGTGAATAAACATTCAAGTTTAAAATGATGATAAGATCACAAATTATTGTCAAATTTTTTTAACAAGAAAGTTTGGAATGTCGACATGGGACTTCAAAACAAGACCTCCTTTTAAAACAAAGAAACAAGGTTAAGAACAACCAAGTACTTTGATAAATAATTAAGATATGGTTTATAATAGAAATGAATCACTTCAAATATAGATTAAAAACTTGTGATAATATTCACATACTTTATGGGTGATAAGAAACAGTATTGGGTGGTTCTCACATAATATTTTAAGAATTGAGATAAATTTCTGAAAAAAAATCCATAAAAAAGAATTGACTAGGGTATCAAACTTTGGGAAAAAACATTCAACTAATTTTCTAAGTGCTAGTTCTCACAATTTTAAAACTAGTCAATTATCAAAGGTAGTTCTCACAAATTAGTTCTCAAAAATTCAATTATTTTTAGCAAACTGATTTTTTTAAATTACAAAACTATCAAAAATGATTAAAAAAAGTGAAAAAAATAAATTTTTTTTTCTTCCATTAATTCATATGTTCACAACTTCATCCCATTCAAATGATCCTTCAAACTTTTTTAATTTTAGGTTTTTTAAAAATTAACTTCACTAAATTAAAAGGTGATTTGTAATCAACTCTTGCATCATTATGCCAGTTATTGCTCACAAATATCAACTTCTCCAAATTGACCATTTGTAAATGAGATGTTCTTAAATTTGTTAGTCAATTAGTTTAAAAATCCTCTTTGTTTTAATTTGAAATCTTATAATGCATAATATCTAGCAAACCAAAAAAAATGGAAAACATGGATTCGTGGTTCTCCAATCATTGAAAAGGACATTGGTTATGTCCACTTGGTATCTTCTAAATTTTTTTAACATTTTAGCCACATTGAGCTTTTCCACTAGCTCATTAACGTTGGTAGTTTGTTAAAAGAATCCAAATTACAATTTTTTCCAAACACTAGATTTGCACAACCAACTTCAAATTATGATATTTGATAAGTGTAGGATATAAGGATCCCTTGTTATATTCTTCAACAATAGCCACACCTTCATAGGTAATATAAAACAATATTAAATGAAGGCTTTTAAACTTAGGGTTTAGCATCAAAGAGAACATGTCATAGGTTTTTTTGGTATCATCGTTCTTTACAAAAGAGAGGAAAGATTCCAACACCCCCATCACCAACAAAGACAACTCAAGAACAACCCTAAAATCATCATCTATCAAATTGATTAGGATTGGTGGGATTTCAACTTCTTCCTTTAATTTCAAACACATTCTTTTCGTAAAATGCCAATGCATCATTTAGCAACTAATAGCCTTAAAACTTATTCAAAACATAAGCATTCACAACAAGGGAAAGGCAATCAACAATTATTTGAGAAATGTGCCATGTAAGAGGAGGAAGCATTTTTTCATTGATTTTGATAAAAGTCTATTTGCAATAACAAAGATTAATAACAATCTAAAACTACAAAGCTTCTTGGAACATAATCACTTTGGAGGCAAAGTTATAAACAAAGTTTAACATTCAATGTTAGTATTTTAAAACTATAGTTCAAATAAAAGAACTAAAATTAAAAATTTGAAAATCTAATTGATCTATATTCAAATAAAGAATCTAAAATAATTATAAAATAACTTAAGGTGAAAAAATAATAATTATGTGTTTTAATTTTAATGTTTTGTTTTCTTGGACATATATTAAAATCCTCACAAGCTTTGTTCCATTCTTATCTCCCTTTTCTTGACTCCTTAGGCCAAGTTATAAAATTTTGCAAATAGGGTTGAACAAACTTAATAAAAACATACTAAAATTTTTGACACACTTTATCATTTATTGTCACATATTGGCAAGCTTTAGAAAAAACATGGTCAAAATAGGAATTTTGAAACCTTTCCCATAAACCCAAAACTTCACAACTCATAATAGACTTTAAAACAATTATCATTACATTTGTATTTGACCTTTCATCTTTTACATAAATAAGAAATTTCTTCCTCAACCCATATTCATTCAACCATTTGGTCAAATTTCTTGCTAAGGTTTGATTGATAACTTTTATTGCCTCAAACAAACCAACAATGACATGTTTTGACTCCTAATTGGCTTTCATCAACAAAGAAAACAATCATAACTAAAGTCATAAGCAATATAACATGAAAAGTATCCACAAACAAATTCATGGTAGTGACAAGGGGGGAAGGGAAACCCCAAACCCAAACCCAAAAAGATATTTTTTAAAAAATTAATTAGAAAACCCCCCTTTAAGCAATGTGATATAATATATTCAAAGGATGATAATATTTTTTTGTGAACACAATACCTAAATGATGTACATATCTAATTGTACAAAGTCTTGCGTGGCTTTGTACACATGATTAGTCATTACCCAACTCCTACAAAATTGAGACCCACAATGCTACCAAAAAACAATAATTATTTAAAGACTTGGGAATGGGAACTGGCTTGAGAATTTTAATTGTATTTTCCCATCACTCACAAGATTGTGCAATTTTATACTCTTCTACCCCCATCACCTAGAAAAGAAATTAAATTTTTACAATCCTTGAAATTTTGGAAATTATTGGGGAAAAGGCTTTCAAATATAAGGACATTAATTTTGAATTTTTTTCTCCCTAGAAGCAAAAGGATTAACATGAAGTGATTGGGATCTCATTTGTAGCAAATTAATATCCATCAAAGTTCTACAACCAAAATATTTCACAAAACAATTACAAATAAGAAACAAACCTACCCAATTGCTGGCCCAAGTAATTTATTAAAATATTGTTGCAAATTTTTTTTGGTTTGAACAACATTCTAAGAATTACAAGATCCAGCTCCAAAGTATCATCATGAATTAAAATCAAATGTATTCAACTATTAACTTAAATAACTTACCAGAAGGTTGTTGCAAACAAAATTTGTGTATGAGCAACCTTCTAGAAAGTGCATGAACTAATTTCAAAAATTTATGATTTTAACAAAATGGAAGCTCTAGGTTCTTATTTTTTCAGGATAACGCACCTAGACACAATAGTAAGATCCTCAAATGAAAAATCAGTTTTAAAAAATGCATTATAAATATAGGGTCAAGGTGCTTTAGAAAACAATTTACATGGAGGAAGGTAGATTAATTAACATGAATGGATTCAAAAATTAATATGCAAACAAGGTTTTTCACTACTGGTACAACATGAAAGGGAAAATAAGAACATGTTAAATATGAGTCCTTTTAGAAATTGGGTTTAATTATTATTTCTTCCAAGCAATTAATTGGAATCTAATGCAAGCAATTCACTTCTACCCCAAAAATTCTACAACCAAATATCTAACAAAACATTTACCAAAAAAAAAAAAAAACAAACAAACCTACCCAATTGCCAACTCAAGTAATTTGTCAAAATATTGTTATAAACAAATTTTCGTTTGAGCAACACTCTAAAATTATAATACCTAACTCCAATGAATCAACATGACCTAAAATCTTTATTCAATTACCAACTTGAATCATTTACCAAAATGTTGTTCTAGACAAAATTTGTGTATGGACAACACTTTAGAAATTACATGACCAAGTTTGGGTGACACATCATGACATGAACACAAAAATTGTAAAGTGCCACCATCAAACCATGATTGTTCTTGATGTTAAACCTTGTTTTTTTGCATTTTGCATCTTCCACAGTTTTGGGAAATGCTAACTTTAAATGGTTTGTGATCTTGTTTGTAAACTTTTCAGCTTTGGCTTCCACCTTGATAACATGGTGAACATACCTACACATCAATGGCAAAATAAATATAGTTTTTGAGAAAAGGACAACAAACATGTATTTGTTAAAAATAAAAATTGATTTATTGATTTGAATACCTCCCATAAACACCACTTTTTTATATGTTTTTCTTCCAACCAAACATACATATCCTTGAGCTTTGCATGCATGGGCCATGTTTACATCCATTTGCATTGGCCTCCAACCATTTTGCATCTTGACATAACCCCTCAAGACATTCTAGAGGGATGACATGGTGTAGCAAGGTCCCTACCATTCCTATCATGTTTTGCTTATTCATCAAAACAATAGATTTATGTAATGTATGAAAATTTTACATGTGAGAAAATAGATCATATGCCTTTGTGTAATAATTGGCTGGCCTTTTGTGCTTGAAAACCTCTAACAATTAACCATGTTTTTTAATGGCCCAGTTGAAAATGATGCACTATCCATGGCCATTTAACAAAAAAACCACAAGTACATGGAAATAACATCTCTTGCACCAAATGTAGCCCTAGCTAACCTACTAGAGGGTGGTTATTCATGAAAAACATGATATAAAAAAAAAAACAATCCACACACACAAGGATGATAGAAGGGTAGGTGAGGGGACCTAAAATTTACCAAACTTGAAAATTGGCCCCCTTGGGCAACACCCAACCCCCCTTGATTGCTCCAACTTTGTGACCCCTAGTAAAGGCCAAGGTAAAAGAGAGGCCCACCCAAAAAAAACAAGAAAAACCAATCCCCCACCACCTCCCCCAAATACCTTTTGGATCATTGATGTAGTTTATAAATCAAAAGGTCCTTTGCCAAAATATGTTTCTTTTGATGTGTCTTTCCACATAACCCAACATTTGTTTTCAACCTTTGCTAAGATATACTTCTCTAAGTTTACCTCTTCTGAGACCCCAACAATTTTTCATCACTATAACCAACAAAAATTTGTTGAATGAAAAAAAATTCTCCTCAACATGATGCCTTGAGAATTATGAAAACATGTCTTACCAATAACAAATAGTACAATTGGGAAAAAAAATTTAAAAAGGGCATGTAGAAGAAAGAGAGAAACAAGGAATGAGAAAGATAAAAAAAGGAGAGAGGAAAAAAAAAAGGTCAAGAATAATAAAAGAAATCAAACAAAGAGAAGCGAATAGATCATAAGCCCCACAATTTTTATCATAAAAGCAAAATTGTCATGTGCACCTTTAGACACCCATAAATCAAAACTTGTTACAATATTGCATTTTAGTAATTTTGGTAAAACATATTCTTGTTTTGTTTTCTCCACCAAGTTAGGCAACACTTTGGAAAAATTATTTTCTCAAGAAGGAAAGGCCACTCAAGGACACAAATGCAAGGCATGATGTTTCATCTAAATATTTTCCACAAACAAGATTAACAAGTGATTTTTAACAATCAAAAGGTGTACATTTGCAATTTTTTTATTTATTACATATCATCTTTCTTCAAAGGATTTTTAGCAACAAATTTTTTTGAAATTTATCAACTAAATAGATTAGGCATGTTTTATTGGTTGCCTTTGAACAATTTTTTTTAATGAACTATTAATTTCATTTTCAATTTTTTTACAATAATGGAATGGTTTACATTCATATGTTTATTGAAAGTTGTTATATCATTTGTTTTGTAATATGAAATTAAATCTTTTCTTACTTAAGTTATAAGATTAAATGCATCGATAGGACTATTGTAATAAATAATACAATACATCATTTGACAATTGTTATGGTCAACTTTTTGTTATCGTTTACACATAGAAAAAAACCCAACAAAATGCATTTTTTCCATGAAGTCTCCATTTAATTTTTTGAGCATGCAATTTTTGAAGGTTTTTTTTCATTCTTTCTTTTTCATTTCTAAGAACTTTACTAATTTTTGTTTCCAAACTGCAATCTTTTCTAACAATTTTTCTAAAAGAACATCATTGAAAAAAACTTCACATATGTCAATTTCAATTGAAATCATGTTTTCATTTTCACTTCACTACTCCATTTTTCAACAATTTTTCAAGAGTGGTATTCAACGAGAGAGGAGAAATTAAAACAAGAGATTGTTCTACCAAAATGTGGTTTTAATTTTTTCTTGTAAATTGATTTAACTGTCTAAAGCCTACAATATAACTCAAAACATTTACCAACATTTACAAGGTTAAAATAACTCATTGAACCCTCCTTACTTCATATAAATAATGAGTATGTAAAAAAAAAAGTGTGAATCTTGTAAACAACAAACATATTTCTTGATCTTAGAAAGCTACCAAGTTTAAGAACAAACAAAGATTGAACTTGGAACATTAAAAAAAATCACTAAAATAAATGGGAAAAAAAAATCAACATCTAAACGAAAAAACATAGTTCAAAAATCATATTTGAAAAAACAACTTAGTGGTGGATCCAAGTTTTTGATTCCCAAACCTACATAAAGTAGGTGGGGGAAGTCCCAAAAAAACAAGAAGAAGAAAAGTTGAATAACAAAGAAAGCAATTAAGCATCAACGCAAGAAATAACTAAACAACACACATGGGAACTATGTCAGAAAAATACTTGAACTTGGAGGAGTCAAGTAACAACAAGAGGAGCCAAACAATAAGAGGTGTTGAACAATAACAAGAGAAGAGTTGAATAATAACAAAAAAAACCGAACAACCCAAAAGGAGTAAAATAATAATAAGAATAATTGAACAACAACAAAAAGAACTGAACAACACAAGAAGAGGAGTTGAATAACAATAAGAAGAGTCAGTTAACATAATAAGAAGACTAATTGAACAATAAAAGGAGATGGGCAATAGTAAGAGGAGTTGAACAATAACAAAAAATTTAAGTAGTAGGAGAAGAAAAGTTGAATAGTAGCAAGAAAAGTTGACCAACAACATGAAGAGCCAATCAACAATGCAAAAGGAATTAGCTCAAAACATTAGTAGTAAGAAAAATAAACAACACAACAAAAGGAGCCAAACAACAACAAGAGGAATCAAATACTAGTAAAAGGAATTGAAAAAGAGCAAAAAAATCAAGCAATATAATAATAGAAGCCAAGCAACAATAAGAAAAGTTGATTAACAATGTTCAAGAAGAGGTGACTAGCAACACAAAATGATGAACAACAACACAAGAAGAGCCAACCAACAACAAAAGAAAAACTAACCAATAATAAGTGGAGTTGAGTCAAACAATAACACAAGAGGAGTTGAGCAAGCCAATCTAAAGAAACCTTAACTTATAAGCCACAAAAAAAGAACAATGAACTTTAAAGCATCACAAAATTTTAACCTTTAATGCACAAAACAAATTAATTAACAAAAGTGAGTCCCAAGCTTTTGTTTTTAAAAAATAAAAAATAGTGAAAAAAAATTTAGCGCTTAACAATTGTGGAAGCATCATTTGAAACTTAAAACTTAATATTTTTTCTTTGAAAATTTAGGATACCTAGTTAAGAACTCTATCTTGTTCTATTTAAATACCTTGTTAAGGTATCTTTCTTTTGAGATTTCACTAAAAGGCTAGAGTCTCAAGGGTTGGTTTTCCACCTAATGAGACCTTGTGAGGTGATATTATTGTAAGAGACATTTGATGATATTCTTTGTGAGAATTAGCTTGAATTTTCGACCATTTCTCACTTCATTTATGATATTCACCCAACATTGATAAAAACAATGGGCCTCGAAAACAACCAACTATCACAAATGATTAATCAAACAATGTAAATAATGTACAATATTAGAAAGATGGGGGAAATAGGCAATTGTTTTCTTATCTCCTAAAATTAGTCAAATCACTATTTACATTCATGCTCAACCAAAAGCATATAGTGAAACAAAGATGTATATTAAAAAGATTAACTTAACAATGGCAACCACTATGTTATTTGAGTGATGGAATCTTTCATTGTGCAAAATTGACAACATCATTTGAATTATGTTTGAAGGGTGTCAAACATTAATGGGTAATTAAATCAACATAAAACCTAAAAGACATCATGTTATAGACTTGTGAAGTTGCATTTTAAGTGTTTTATGTCATGGATGACATGAATTAACACATAGAACATGTACGGCTCAACATTATTCGTACAAAATATGAAATATATTATGTAATAATTAATGTAGTAAACAATTCATTGTTCATGGAAAAGTTCATTGTCATCCATTTGTCATCAAATCAATGGATGAACAAGTCATCCATCAATAATCATTTTATGTCCATAAGTAATTATGAACTTCATCCATCAACCTCATTTTCATTTGTCATATGAAGTTGTTTAAATGACAATGTAAATTTGTGCAATGTGAAAGCACAACTAAAGTAATTGTAGAAATTCATTCATGAAATGTTTGGATTATAACAATCAATTTTTAATATATATATTTTAGGACTTTTGTTATAGCTAGTGACTTTTATAGAAGGTCTAGGTTGAAATATGGAAATTTGTTATTTCATTTGAAAAATGATGAAAAAATAGTCTTTCATTTTTAAAAAAATTATGAAAAAAAATTAGTCAAGAATAAAAAGTTACAAAGAGAGAGAAAAGAAAAAACTAACAATCCTCCACAATAAGAAGGAAAAGCAATGATCAAAACTGAAAGGCTACAAAAAGCTAGAGGACATAAGATGATGTAAATAGGATCTAAGGCAAATGAAAAAGAGAAAAAGGACCACATGTATGTATGATGTGGCATATCAATAACCCTATCCTAACACCTAAGTTAGTTAGGATAGTTAGCATTGTAGATAAACCATTGTCTACACAAATAAACTGATGTATTTTTACACAATTGTGCCAATGCCATTTGGAGCTTCAAAAGGCTAGAGAGCCCTTCTCTTTATGTATTGATTGCTTTTCTTTGTCAAGAATATTATATTATTTTGCAAAGGATACAAGCATCTTCCATCTTAAGTCAGGCAATAGCAATAGGCCTAGCTACTTCACACACCCCAATCATCACGACCGACCTATTACAGATGGTCAGTTATTGAGATGAAAAGATTTTGACATGTTTTGTGCTAACTTGAAGTCCTTTCAAATCTCCCTTTTTTCTAATTCCTTTGTACATTTTCGGAATCCACATTGTGTTGATAAATAAAGCTTTGCAAAGTTTTGATGATTGTCAATATTTCTTCTTTGTATTTTGGATACCATCATTCAAGGGTAACTTTCACCTGTCAAAAGTTACCTACCAGCATGTCAGGATAACAACTTGCCGATTGGGGGAAGTTACTCACCAGCATATCCATCTTTTCATTTTTTTACCCCCATTTTTTACTGTACTTTATGCAAGGGAAGGTTCTGGATATAGGGCCTTCTGGATTTGTAGCCCCATCCTGAGGCCAGTAGACCGGCAGGAAGGCTCTATATCTAGAACCTAAATAATACCAATAGTTAGGATATTATTGCTTACTCTTAGTTCTTGCTTGTGATGCCTAAGAAAAAGGGAGAATTTACAGGGAGTCAAGTTAGCTCAAACTAGATGTCAAAATGTCTCCATGTCAAAATATCAACCTCTTGTGATAGGTTGATCGTATTTTGCCATGCCAAAAATCGAACCTTTACAATAGGTCTCCCATGGTGATGGGAGGTGTGTCCTGAAGGGGTGGGATGGGGTGGGGTGGAAGTTGGGAAGTAGCTAGGCCTATGGCTACCACCTTTGGTTTTTGTTCTTTCTGATTCCATTAGTCTATTTGTTCCCTTGCAAAAAAGTTGAGCATGCTTTCATTCATTTTCCCCTCTATGTTCACTTGTTTTTGGAGGTAACACATGGCCTACAATTAAGCCCTATAAGGGTATCACGTATTACAAGTATTAATAGAGGAACAGCCGGCCAAGGGGATGATCATGTTTGCTGACTCATTACTTACTACACACATGACTAAAAGAGGAATTGCAGCCTTGTAGGATGTTTCCCCTTGCTGACTCATTGTGACTATTTTCCTTTTTCCAGCAACACCTAACCCTACTGCAGTTAAGTAACCTACCTGATCAAAAGATGGGTACCAGATTTCAGGGCTACTTCCTTCTTGCTGTTAATCCCAAACAAATTTTAAGAAAATGGAAGATAGCACTTCAACTCTGGTTATTTTTTGTAGGGTAAAACCCGAGGAGTGAGGCTGTGTGTGGGGAGGGGGGGCGGGAGAGGTTTTGTATTTCCACTCAGCACCTCTTCAATGGCTTTTACCCACCTAAAGACACAAAGCACTTTTGATTTATACCCGGATGAAGGAAAAGAAGAGCCAGGTCTTTAAGTACCTAGAGAACAAACTCCATTAGAAGCCGCAAAAGAGGTGCCTTTTGTGCATTGCTTTTCTAATTACACCTCGGCTCTTCTTTTTGCTTCTCCTCCACCTCACTCTCCAAACAAGATCTGATTTTGCCCATCATTTTGGAGGCGGTGGAGTACTTCTTTTTCACTTGTCCCAAACAAATCTTCAATTTAGTTTTTAAAAAAAAAAAGATTTATCTCTCTCTCTCTCTCTCTATATATATATATATAAGTAAGACTGATGTTGCAGCAGCCAACTGATTTGACATGGTTGAATTATCCTCATTTTTCCTTTCTTTAATTATTCCTTTCAGGTTTGGTCCAGAGTTTTTTTTTCTCAAATTTTTGATGTTGCAACACTGCCAGGTGATCATCCACAAGGAGATTTAGTCACAGTTGGCTATAGACCACCAGCTATGAAAGTTAAATAAATAAAAAATAAATAAAAATAAATAAAAACTAAAATCCTTTTAAATTGTGGTTACTTGCTTGAACAATGTGTAGAAACATGGCAATTTTTAGTATTTTTTTTCAGTTTTGAATATCAAAAAGTGAATATTTGACAGATTTTTAGTTTTTGGGAAAAAATTTCGCCACCCAAAAAATAAAAATAAAAATTCTGGTTTGGTCCACATGCGAAAACCCCATAAAGGGAGGAAAAAAAAAGACAAAAAGAAATTGACAGCTTGCACTAGTTTGCCACCTGGGTAGACCATGACATCTGTCCCTATTTTTAAAAAACCATTTACACAACAAATTTTCCAAGTCATATTTTGCATTTTTGTTGGTTACGCACTTCACACGACGCCACTTCTTCCAGGCTGATTCAGCACTTAAGAACTATGCAAACGTGTCACCTCCAATCTGATGACGGTACCTAATACGTCGGACACGGGATCTGAGACGATGATACCTTTCTGGGGGAGGATAGCGATGACGTGTGCTATGTTATCATCCGGTCAAAAATTGACACTTGTAGCGCAGAATAAACAGTGGGAAAGCAACTTGACGCCAGGTGATAAGGATCCACATCGCCAAACGTGGCTTGTTTCAAGGTAGTTTTGGGCTAAACACTGGCCCAAAACCTTCGCCAGAAAAAAAGGGCCTAGAAAAAAACTCCTTGCCCTTCTTTCGCCGTTTTTTTCTGGCGAAGGTTTTAGGCTAGTGTTTTCCCTTTCCTATGGGTAAAACCAGTATTTATGCGGCTATTAAATATTGAAAATTTTATTTCATTGGTCTATGGTAAGGACCGGCCTCTGAGAATGGGGCTTGTTCTGGGAATAAGGGCCGGCTTGCGCTGGGGGAGGGCCCGGAATCCCAAAACAGCTCTGTTTGAGTTTCTTACCCAGCAAGCATCTTCTTGAAAGAGGAACCTTGTGCCCAAGGTGCCCTGGTTTGTTGACCCAGAAATTTTACTGAGGGCAAGGTGCCCTCCCCATACACTAAAATTTTCTAAGGCACCTTCGACATACACTACAAAAATTCTACCCATTATTTAGGGTGAAGTAAGGTACCCAAGCCTCCTAGGTGCTAGTGAGTATTGTCATTTCGCTAATGAAGCACCACACAAAATCCAAAAATGGGGAGTTTTTTGAACACATTGGTCAGGCGGTCAGATATAAGGACGATATGGAGGTTAGTCCTCTCTTGAGAAAACGAAGTGAGGAGTTGTTAGATGTGAACTTACAACCTTGTTGTTTTGTGACTACAATGAGTTGAGAGATGATGATCAAAATGTTGTTCGTTTTTTTTTGGGTAATGTGATGTTACTTAATGAATCAAGTCCTTTTGATCATCGTGTCCATTAGTTCGTTGATAAGTTTCTCTTTTCATTTTCAAAGGTGGGATAGGTCTTGTTTCTATGGAGGTTATCATCTTGCAATGTACTTGAGAGTTAGGAACTTGTCCCAATCATTACATCCATATTTTTGTAGGATGGCCATCCATTTTTATTGTGATTTATAGGGGCCAATTGTTTAGGCCCACTTTCATTTTAGGCTCACTTTAGGTGGACTTGCAACCTTCTACCTCCAATTGTTCAAACTTTCATCTTTTCATTCGAGCAATTGTAAAAAAAAAACAAAAAAAGAATTGTCTTTAGAAAAACATCTCAGATAATGTGCATGAACATTCATTTTAAAACATAATCACAAAGTTGTTTTCAAATTATCATTGTGTTCAACTATGATCTTATGTAGGTGAAGCTCGAGTGCTTGGCCTTTTGCCCACCCAATCACTCATCTTCTAAGATGGCCTTTGACATTTTTTTCTTCAACACTACACGTTAGATAGATTGGGTCTCCCCCATCTTACGGCTTGTGATCAATTTCAATACATATGTGACCAACTTATAAATTTGACATGGATACATCTATTTTGTTGTTGCATGACGTAAAGTGCAT
>Ga0209611_10001716_pt1 | contig 37862 bp, 29 predicted proteins | sample S1TSphgellanicum_3_FD_187693 | JGI IMG/M metagenome (GOLD analysis project Ga0209611, IMG submission 187693) | Host-associated microbial communities from peat moss isolated from Minnesota, USA - S1T2_Fc - Sphagnum magellanicum MG (SPAdes) (version 2) | ecosystem: Host-associated > Plants > Peat...
AAAAAGCTGGATGGGAGATGGGGAGAAAAAAAAGTTCCAAAACAAAACCTGAGATCAGGGCTTAGAAAGGGGGGGAAAAAAATCAACCTGCTAATCACCTTGGTTAACTCAGGGACAGCAAAATAAAAAACCCATCAGTGCCCCATCCATCCAGATGGTGCACTGGTGGGTGCTGGTTCACTGTGGCCGGCTCTCATGGCATGTTGAGCCTTCTCATTGGGCGCATGAAAATTATGGTTCTAAAACTGTCTGTCACCAGTTTCGACCTAGGCTAATGAAAGGAAAGGGAAGTATGGGTGGACATTGAGTGGGCCCAGGAATCCCTTTCCTGGCCACATACATCCAGCAGAATCAATTATCATAACAAAGCCCAGGTAGCATTGATGCCCAAACTAAGTAGCCAGGCAGATGATATTGCAGAACTTTGGATTGCTGGACTTGGTATCCAATGAATTACAAACGGTTGTGCCAGATGCAATGCTCTTTCAAGCACCATCCCCAATGTGTGAACTTTTCAACTATACAAAACAAAGTATTCTTAGGTCATCATCTAAGACCTTCATTACTCCACTGGTGTGGCTACCACTAGTGTAATTCCAGGTGGTTTCATTGTAAAGAGGATCTCTCTTACACAACGTGAACTTCCCACCTCCCACCACCATTTTATGGTTGGAAACGAAGGCATTTTTTGTCTTTTATGGCCCAAACAAGGTTCCTTGCGGGTTGATTCATTCCTTCTAACACACTTTCATGACAACTTTGTAGGGGCGTTACACCTTCATGCATAGGTATTAGATTAAAGAAGGACAGAAATTACCTATGGGTTTGAATCAATGTGGGTGGTTTTTTTATGTTTGTAATAAACTAAAGTTCCAGGTATTTCAAAAATCAGAATCGAAGAAGTGCTGGATCTGGGAATTTGAAAAAGAAACCAGAATTAAAGAATCACTAGGTTTTAAGAAAGGAATCGGCAGTCTAGGTCGTTACTTGGCTTGTAAAAGAAGTGAGAACCATGGTTGTAGATAATGACTCAGTATTTGATTTTTTTGGATAACCATGGTTGTCAACTCTGATCAGTGTTTTTTTTTCTGGCGAACTGGGGCAAAATTTCACCCTCAGCTCAGCTGGGGAGGCGCAACCACCACAACAGGAGTTTACAGCAGCTCCAAATCGTCAGACACTGTTATTGAATGAGGTTTAAGGTTTGCCAGATTTTTATTGCATAAGGCAGTTTTTCTGCTAGTTTTTTACTGTTTTGACAGTTTTCTCAAATCTTTTCATCATTAAGGCTAAACCTTCTGTGGGATCATTGCCACTCATGCTAAATCTCTTGGGATGATCGCCACCTGTACCACATTAAAAAGAAAAGACTCTGATACCGAGTGAGATTAGGTGCAGTGTCTATTACCTGCCCCACTCCAGGTTGATGGAGGACATTGACTGTTGACACGGTTCTTTTCGTGAGACCCTAAATACACCCCCGCCAGCGAGCAGGGACCGGCACCCCCATCGAGCACTGTCTGGCGCCCTTTGTGGGTCTGACAGCCCTGCGGAGAACAGTGTGGTTCTCCCGCAGGGTTTGACTTTTTGACTCTGGAAGTTACTCAAATATAAATAATTATAGCAGCTGACCTGCTGTAAAACAAAAATAGTTCTACAATTAAAAGAACAATGCACATTTTGGCAGAATTCTTAAAAAAAAATGTAGAACCATGCTGAGTGGTTTTATGCAGAACCATGCAGGGCTCAAAAACATGTGCAAGAAGACAAGAAAAATAAGCGCCGGCCAGAGCTCAATTGCGGGGATGGGAGGCGGAGGGGTATTTAGTGTCTTGCGTTCTTTTCCGTGCATTTAGTAAACATTCTTTTCAGTTTTATCAGTAAAGAGTAAACAAATCAATCAACCACCCAGAAATGAATGCCCTGCCATTTTGTGGCTGGTGCCCATGTGTAAGGACTAAGAACCCACTAAAAAATTCCTACGTGTATTTGGAGGTGACCTTACAGAGTGGATTTTTGAGGTTGCAAAAAGGTTGGCAGTATGGAAGTGAAATGCTGCTCCTGTGAGAGTTTCATTTTTCTAAATGTGTGCACTTTTTCCCTGTGATACTCACCAAGTTTCATGGGGAAAAATAATAGTTCTCAGAGGTTTTTATAGTCTGCAACCTCCTTGGAGGGGAGTTTCCCCACGTTTGCTCTGCAACTTCACCTCTGGCAGCCTACTTACTTGTGGAATGCCTCCCTCCTCAGGCATTACCTTACACACAATTCCTTTTAACTCATTCATAGCATCAAGGGCTATTCACACTTGCTGATAAGGCGTTTGGCTTAAAACCTATTGTCATTGGAAAAAGAATGTAACAAAGGATAAGTTAATCATGTCTGCCACATCAGCATTAATCCCAGATTCTCCCCTATGAATTTGCTGAACTAGTACAGATCCAGACCCGGTATGTGAGCCTCTTTATGTGCCTTCCACATCCACAATGTGCAAGTTATTTCACCATTCCCATCCATAAAACAAAAATGGTTCTTGACAATGGAAAGTGAGGATCAATTAAATGTCACTACATGAGCCAATCAGTGTCAAACTCTTGTAAATTTAATCATTTATCTTATGCTTTTTCCCTATCATGAACTTTTTGTAAAATCAGGGATTGCCAATGGCTTTGCATGTGGAAATAATAAATATTGTATCTAAGTTTTTAGTACTAAACTCCATGTTAGGAAGATGGGGATCAAACCATCTGAGTTAATTAGGTTTTCAATTCAAACAAAAGTTACATACTACCAGGCAAGATAAGTTGTGGAATAACTTAGCATCAAATGGAAATGTGAACCACAATGTCAATGAATCAATTTATCCTCATCATAAGCCATCAATGGTCAAGAGCAAAAGGATTAAGGGAAAAAAAGGTTTCAATTTTGAATTCAATCAAATATTAATTTTTGAGAAACATGTGCTGCAATAAATTAGTAGTGAATTATTGCATAAATAATGAATTCAGGTTTCATTTAACAATAGCATGAGGCACCTCAATGTGGACCTTCTAATCAAGACCCCAATGACATTTAATTGTTTTGTAGGAGTCTTTGGATCTTGAAGGGAAATGCTCCAAACTAGCCTCATAAAAAATTGAACAATATTTTGTCAATTTTCATAGTCATGTTCTGAACCTCATCAAATAAAAATGAAAGATAGTAAAATTTCAATTTGGCCTTGTGTAGTGTCAATCAATGACAATTGCAAACTAATTGAGTGAGGTCCGCTGTCAAAACAAATTACATGCCTGATTTACCAATTTGGAATCGTTTGCCTCACATGATTCGGATTCCAAAAATTGCATTTCAAATCCAAATGGTTAAACAAAACAATGTGAAAAGGCAATTTGTCAACCAATGTTTTTTGTATACATACATAGAATTCACATTTTGTATTCAACTACAACTATCAATTTAATACATTAGTTGATTAGGAACATGTCCATAAATAAATAAAATTGTCAAGTATGTCCTAGGATGTACCAATTTTACATTTATTTGGAAGCGATGATTTTTTGGATTCATGCATTTGTTCCACCTTTTCAATTATTCAATATGTTTTACATGGTCAACAGAGCAATTGACAAAATATTAATGGGCTGTGCAGAAATATGGTGCACATGAAGTAAGTAGCCAAGTGGAAAATTGTACTCAATTTTGGGCATGTTGGAAGTTACATTCGATACACAAAAGAAGGTCAATAGATAGCTAATGCCAATGTATGTAGACCATGTTTTGTACATCACAATTCACCATCGTCTTGGTATGTAGAAATGTCTTGCATTTTTTAGGAAGAAAAATTGATGTAAAGTTACCAACCAATAATTTTGACTAAGTCGTGTTTTCATCCTTAAAGCTATTGCCTTTAATTATTCATCTGCCATACACAGTGTAATTTCCTCCATCTCAGGATACTGCTTTTGGCCATTCTTTCAAAACTATGAAGATGGAAAATCATTTGGCATAGTTATGTAAAGCGACAACTTGTTGACTACATAGATAATTATCTTATGAATATTATACATTTTTTTGGGATTGTGCTAGATACAATGATGCAAGTAAGTACGCAAGGCAACCAACCAACCAAACCAAGTCTTCACGAGCCGTCCATTTCTTTTCCCAAGGAGAGGTTCTTGGTTTGCCCTAAATGGGAGACATGAAACAAAACTAGGAAGCCCCTATTGTGTGCCTTCCATGCCTTGGGTCCATTAAATATATCACAAAAACGTTTGTGGTTGGGATGCCCACCTACTACATTAGTAGAATTCAGTTTTGACACTGCATGTTTAATGTTTTCTAGTCTTGACAAGACATGGATGAAATTCAGTGATGACAATGTAGTGTATAGCCTAATAGTCTGAGGTTTCCTTCTGGTGGACAGGAGTTGCCACTTTAGACAAGGGTCCAAGGAGAAAGGTCCCATGAAATCGAGCATTGCTATTGGTCAAGAGTTTTAAATTGGTCCCAAGGCCTTTAGACAACGGTCTAGGACCAAGACAAATCAAATCATGATTTAGCCTACATGACATCAATTTGGAGGGAAAACTAATTGGTCTAGACCCAAAAAATGAGCTTAAAGGAGAGCTCATGGTTTGGAGAACCAAAGTGTAAGCTTGGACAGTCTCAAGGTTGCTCATTTCTTTGTTTTTTATTCTTTTTTAATGTTTTCTTTTACTTTTGTTTTCAAATTTTGTGAGAATGGAAAACTTGTTATGGATTGAGGGCGTTGTTGAGAGCACACCAGCTCTCCCATTTTTTATCAATTCTAAAGTTGATATGGCCAGTTTTGTGGATCCTTGTAAGGTGGTTGCTAAAAAGAATGCGTTTAAAGCCCTTCCAAGTGCATGAAATGGAGATGAAAACAGAAAATAGAAAAAACCATGAAAAAAGAAGAAAAAGATTTTTTAAAACCAAAAATTAACCTAATCCTCAATGTGTTAATCACACTTTTTTGTATTGGAATCTGAAATTGGACCCCAAGCCTTTAGACACACTCATTGTACCTTAAGAAAAAATGTTTTCTTTAATGTGAAGAAGGGTCCAATACAAAGTTCAATTTGCTTCAAGTTGGTCCATGGGCTTTTGGTCCCTGGACCCTTATCTAAAGTTGCCTTCTTCAAAGGATAAGTTTTGGCAAAGAGTTGTTAATTGCGTGATAACTACATATGTAAGTTGGTAAGTATCATTGGTAAGTACTGGTGTGGGTCAGTTCTGGGTATTTGGGAAAAAATCATAATCGAAGAACTGGTCAGTTCTGAGTATTTGAGAAAATAAAATAAAAAATAAAAAACCATCAATTCTGGGTATGTCAAAAACTTCAAAGAATAGGGTTTCATGAAAGAACTGACAGTTATTTGAATGTAAAAATTCCAGTTCATAAACACAAAAATTCTATTTGCCAGGGCGGAGCTGGGGGTAGGTATTTCAAAATTTGACCTCCATCTGTTATATGCCCATATACCTTGTCAAAATCAAAGAACCGCCCAACACCAATATGTATGTGGGGGAATGTTAGGGGTTCTATGTAAATAGGTAGGTAGTAAGGCACTTGGTTGCTTTTAAGTAGGCAAATAGTCAGCTATGGGACAAGATGACAACGGAAAATTGTTTTCTGTCGACACACCATCCATCATGCATGGTGCGCTCCTGGGTGCTTGTTCAGTCTGGGCAGTCTTTGGTTTTGAAGGTGCTCCTCTTAACTCCAAGCTTGTCTAGAGTTATGAAATTCTATTTGATTGATTATGTCCCAAGAACACAGATGTCCCGATCTAATGTACATTGTTTAAGAAAATTGGAATGCAAGCTCTCACTTCAAGTGGGGTTATGCCTTTCCCAAGTAGATAGTCCTACTACCCCTTCCCCCAAGAAGTTCCTCCTTTCACCTTCATTGGCAACTAACTAACTAACTAACTAACTAACTAAATTAGTTAGCCTCCCCTCCCTGTTCACCAAGAAGATTTCTAAGCCAAAAGCTCCCCTTGCATGTGCCCCAAGATTTGACAAGCAGTTGTGACTTACCATGTTAAGGGGGTTATGCTTTATACAAAGTGAGCCATTTCCATTGGCCCATCATCACACAAAAAAAGTGGGCCTCTTGGAATGGGGGATGAGGGACGCACACACCTCTATTAAAGGCACGCCCCAATTTCCACGAATGCTTAAAGCCAAAAGCTCCCCCCTGACATATGCCCCCCCAAATTTGTCTAACTGGTCTGGGCTGGGGTCATACAAACCTCGTAGGTTCTTTCACAAGAGTTCATAGACCAGGGCTATATGAGCCTGGTAGGTTCTTTCATTATAATGCATAAATGATCATAAGGAGCATCATGCTAACATGGCCGCACACCATTGGACAAGAGCTCCACAGTTATACAATCTTTTTGCTGTCTTCTTGACATGCTGATGATAATGAGCACACCTTGAGTATTCATGGTAACCTGCGCGCTCTTGCCAGTTACCTAGTCCATGGATCTGGGCTTACACCAGCTGCAACTCAGTATACGAGACCAACACTTGTAACAAATATTGGCTCACATCATCCCAACCTGGTAGGTTGTTTCATTAGAGTGGACAAATCTGGGTTTATACCGGCTGCAACCCTTCATACAATATCCATGATGGTCATTATTGAAATCAGTTACGACCTATTAGGAGGATTATCAAAAGTGGTTATTGACCTACTAGTGAGATTATTCAAAGCTGGTGTTTCGGTATCCCAAAATATCAGGAAAAGTTTACATTTACTTGAGGAGACATATAAGTTAATAGCTTCCTAGGCAGGTAGTGATTTATTTTCGGTGGCAAATCTCAAATCTCAATTTCGACCTCAAAAAAAAAAAAGGTAATATTCTGTGACAAATTCTCTGTTTTGTAAGAAAAAATTAACCAAAATTTTGAGGGAAAAAAAAATCCTTGGAGGAATTTTTTTTCACATTTGGACATAGTTTTTGGTGTTGAGACAGTTTTTCACCAATTTTGGACCTGCTCAGAGAAGTTTGGGCAGTTTTCTTCATTACGTGTCACCAATTAATGGTGAATCTTTTTTGGGACAATCTCCAATGATGCTACATCAGAAAACTGGAAAAATAAAAAAAAGAAAAGAAAACAGCACTGTTCTTTTTCTGGACATTTTTCCCCTCGTGTAAATTCGACTGATTTTGCTACATTTCGGGAAATATTCGCCAAATTTTCGATATCACATAACTGGGGAAAAAAGAAATCCCTGTACTACTAAGTCATGTGTGCAGATACAGTTAGGCTCTCAAACTCCTAATTAATTAGGGTATATTTGGGACTCAAGTAATTGAGGTCACCCGGCGTAAGCTGGGGCCACCCGTTGCCTTGTCTCCCTCATCTGGTCTGATCGGGGGAAGTCCGCAAAGACCCTACGGTAGGCAGCAGGGCCGCGCGCGCGCAAGTCTACGTGCGCAGTGGCCATGGCGCCCCGCGAGCTTGCTGCTGCTCGATAACTTAGCGTGGGGCGGACGGGGGAGAGCAAGTCTTGCGCCGTAGAGTATTGGCTATTCCCTAAAAGAAAAATAAATTATTGCCTTTCTTCTTCGAATCTTGTTCCTTATTCCTTCTATTTAAACAACTCTTTGGGTGTTGTTTTTGTGTCACGAGTTCCTTCAGATCAGCAACATAAAAGCTGAGCTTACAAAGCGCCTCCCCTCAATCTCTTTGTGTTTTTTTTCCCAGCCCTGTGGTTGCCTTAGATTGAGTTAAGAGTGTTTTGGGTGTGAGAGAGGGTTAGCGGGGAAGAAGTGGTTCGTGTGATAGATTTGCTGGAGTTGTGACGTGTGTTGCAGCTGGTTTCCAGTTGTTTGCTTCAGAGCAGCTGTTGTGTTTCTTTCTGATCATTAGAGGAGCTGGAATCATTGTATGGGACGAGTCCGACACTACTGCGCCTTGTCACAGTCTTATCATGAGATTTTCATGTCTTCCAGAAGCATTAGAAAGTCTAATTGGAACTGGAGCTTTCCCAGAAGCATTAGAACTATTAATTGGAGGAGCTATAATCCCACTTCATTGCAGCTATTGTTGCTTTCTCTCGCAGCTCGTAGTTGGTTTGAGAAGCTCTTTGTTTCTTAGACATTAGTGACAGGAGGACTCACTAAGCTTGCGAACGGATCAGTTTAAGGATCTAGTCACTCAGCGAAAGGAATGGCAGAACCCGTGGGACTTGAAGAGGTAAAACTATATCTGGGGCTGAAACCAATCTGAAGCTTCAGACCCAGTAGAGGAAGAAAATTTTGTTCTGTTCTGTAGTGTGGAAGGAATGATTGTTGTTGTATGGTTTCAGCCTTGAAAGTTTAGAGGAGGAGAATTTTATGTTGGTTGCAACATGCTACCTTGTGTTCAGTTCATGTAGCTGCAAAGCATCTTATCTGCTCAGAATCGAACTCTCCAGGCTTTTATCTTCTTAAACATACGATGATGGGTCATTTTGCTTTGCTTGCCAGCATTAAATTTGGGGATTCTGTAAGTCCTGGTTCTAGTGCTGCTCTTACTCGCTTTTGTGCTAGCACAAAGTTGGTTGTATAAATTTCTATATGGTGTTAACACAGGTGTTACCAGAATGCCTGGTGGTGGAGATTATGAATCGAGTGCAGGACGCAAGGGAATTGGCAAAATGCTGTGTGGTGAGCAAGGGTTTGCGGCAAGCTGTGCAAAATGTCCTCTGTGTCCAACTCATCTGCTTGAAGAAGTATTACATGGAGGCTCGTCGTCTATTCTTTGTGAAACGTCCTGGCATGCACCACATAGATATGGATTATGGTTACAATGTAGGTCAAACTATCCGTGGTCAGAGCATTGGAGATCAGTATGATGAGGATGAAGAGGAGGAAGAGGAGGAGGAGGAGGAGGAGGAGGAGGAGGAGGAAGATGACGAGGAGCATGAAGCTGAATGTTGTGGTGGTTCAGGCACTGGGCCTCTGGTTCGAGTCCCTTTCAAGCAAGCAGTCATGAACATGGTGCAGCAGGTGAAAAGGATCGAGCACCTGAAGCTTGAGATTGAGCCAGAGATGCAAGCGAACCCATTCCAGAAAGATGAAATCCATCTCAAGGACTTCTGGTTGAGTGAACCCTATTTTGTGATAGCTTGGGCACAGGCAGTTGGCCCTTCTCTCCAGCACCTATCCCTTGTGGACTATGGACAGCAAGCCATCATGTGCACCACCCCTATCATACGGATTCTTGCTGAGACCTGTAAGTTCCTCTACCAATTCCAGGAATCTTAGTCCTTCATACATGAACTTCAAGCAGTTTTAGTCTCCGTCAACATGCAGTCAGTGATTTTATCTGTAGTTCAGCACATTGCATGATGCTTGAGTGTGAATGTACATATTACAAATCCAAAGAAATGTTCTTTTAAAAAAAGTTGTTATGTGTTCCATAGTTGCACTTCGCATCACTAGATTTTTTGTCCATGTTTTTGGACCATGAGATTTGGGGGTGTATAATTTTCTGATGAGATGGCCTTGAAGTTGTTGATATGAACAAAGGGAGCTCAGGCAATGTGTGGATTTGGACACAGACAGACTTACATGTTTGTGTTGCTGTTTGGTTGTTTTTTCCAGGCCCACTGCTGAAGACACTAGAGCTCCGGAACATGTTTCTGGATACACGTGACTGCCCTGTTCTGCCACACATGACATGCCTTACACTCCGGTGCATAAAGATGATGGGCAAGGGTCTGACTGATATCAACAAGTGCATGCCTGCTCTGACCATGCTTGCTGTTGTGAGTGTGTTTGGGGTTGAGGAGGCCAAGATCACATCAGAGCACATGCAGGTGATGTGCTTGGGCCTGTCAACAAAGGCAAAGACTGTTGAGCTAAACCTTCCAAATGTACGTAAATTGCAGCTCAAAATGGCATGCCCAGATTCACTCTGGGTTTCTGCCCCAAGTCTCGCCTATGTGGCTGTTTGCATGGAGAAGCGAGAGGGTGCATTGGTGGAGTTTGAGAAAATCTCCAACCTCAAGGAACTTCTCTTTGGGGCATCTCATTTCTGTACACTTACAAGACTCATAAGAAACAACCCACTACTTGGGAAGGTCTTCCTGGATGTACCATGCATGGAGCTAGGGGATGATGGAAGGTGGGAGGGTGTGTTACCTGATGTTCCACTCATGATCCCTGACATGAAAGAACTTGATGCATCATGCCCATGTTTGCACACACTTAGCATCGGACCAGGGCTCTGGTACTCCCTGGAAACTGGTTTTGAGAACAAGCCAAATGGAGAGATGTTCAAGAAGTGGCCATCCCTCAAGCACCTAATAGTCCACATAATCGTTCTGAAGATGGATACATGCCTGTCTGTTTTACGTCTCATCTCTGCTGCAGTTCCATCTCTCCAGACTCTGGAGATATACATCCATGCAGACAGTCCTGTGGATGCAGATCATGTTCTTTTGGAATGTGAAGAGCATATAGCCTTTCCATTCAAATCTGGGAAGTGGAAGAAGAGCTTAAGCTTTTCATGTTTTAGTTTTTGAAGAACCCATAGTCATTATTGGAAATGCTTTTGTAAAGATTTACTAGGCACTTTTACGTTTGAGGCTGCTATGTATGTAATCTATACATTACAAAAAAAATAGGGTTTTCTCTTTAGGTCACATTTCAATGCACAGTGATTTTATTGTATGACCAGGGTCTATTTCCAAGTGTTTTGTACAGGTGGGGTTGTTCCCAGACCTCTAGCTCTCTCTCTCCTGAGTAGGTTTGTGAAGTCAGGTTTTGAAGTTTTTAGTAGCAAAGCCTGGACATTGTATTGCCAGTTCCTGGGTTAGATTTGGTCCCCACTTCCTGTGTCAAAACAACTTTGCCACTCTAAAACTGTAGTGGTAGTTTGAGAGTAATTTAAATACCTATGTATGTGTTGGTAGTATCATCTATTGCAAACTTGCATTGCTAACCCTAATTTGTATGTTTTGGTGCATGTGGTGATGAGCGATGACACCCAAATGTTAGATTCGTTGCAATGAAAACTGGAGGAAGTCAATGATATTATTGATTAAGGATCACAGCAAAATCTAAAACCAAAGTGAATATTGCATTGTTGTCTATAATCTTACCTTTGATTAGAGCTGGAACGAAATTCAGACTTAGGGATGTAAAACAAAACACCAAAGTCAGTGATATGGCCAATATGTCAGAGAACCACTTGGAGTTCCCAGAATGCATGCCAGCCTTCCTAATGGGAGTGTTTATGCTAGGCATTGCAGAGGTTGTGTTTGTTGTTTATATTTGTATGGGCATGCTTCACAGTGGGCATGTAAGAAGGGACCGTTCAATTCCCTCACTTGGCATTGAAAGTGTTCCAAGCTCATTCAAATTCAACATGGAGGTTTCCCTCTAACTTGCAACTGTACTCTTTTTGGTCACATGGAAATCCACATGCATCTAAGGACAAACATGATTGGATCTTCCCATTACATCTTTCTTTCTGATGCATTGGACTCCACCATACTTGTTTTTTTGTCTGTATTTCCATGAGGAATTAATTGGTAGTGAAAAAAGAAAGGTCCAATAGTCTCTTGAGCACAAAATCTCTTGGCACAAGTAGGACATTGAAAACCTAATTTGCATGTATAGAGCACCTTGATGGGTTAATGGAATGCAGCTGCTCCCAAGCTCTTGCAATTGTTATTGGGTTTCCAATTGACTGGCAAGCATTCCTAGCTTGAGAAAGGAGAACTGCAAACATGACAAAGAAAATATAACCTCATATGAAATTACAGATCAGCTCTTGCTTTGTTCTGGGGGAACTCTCTTCAGACCTTTGGATTCTTGTATCTTCAAAGGAGAAGACCTTGGCTTGGCAATGATGCACAAGGATGTGGATTGTAGTGTCAGTTTTGTGCAACCAAGGAAACAAAGTCTTTCATTTCATAGTGAACAAAAATAATCATTCACTTTGTAACCATTTTGTGGATGAAGATGCCAATATGGGTAAAAGAACAAAAGTACAATAGACATTGAATGGTGATGTGCAGGGAGATGTGTGGGTGGCACCTCTTGTAGAAGGAGATTGGGCACATGCATCTCTAGAACCAGCATGGGCACATATTGAAAGGAGAAGGCAGCAGATTCAGGCTCCACCTGCAAGGGAGTCTGTACCACATAACATCCAAGTACAACCCATTTTGAGGCATGGCATTTTGCAGGACAAAGTATTGTGTTTGATGGCTCCAAATGGGAGGGAAGAGGCAGACCTCATATTGTTGGATGGTTGTGCTGTTCATGGTATATCTGGTGGAGATGAATATTCGAGGAAATGGTGGGTATTTATAGAAATAGAAAATGTCTTAGGTGAAACTTTTGCATTGTATTTAATGTTCAAGCTTGATTAAGCTCACACTAGATTGGTGATCACCAACTCAAATTCACCTATTCTCAAATGTGTTTAATTGGTGATTAAAACCTGATGCACGGAAAATGCATGTTTTTGGAATTGATGGGAATGAAGGGCTGAGAAATTTCCAATCAAGGTGCACCATGATGAGCGTGTACTCTTTAGAGGCTGCAAAGATTTCCTTTTGTATTTGCCAACAGGATTTGAAAAGGAGGCATGGTGTGAGGTTTTACGAGCTGCTTCCAAACCACAACATGCTGTGAAAGAATGGTTCCTCAAGTACAAAACACAATATGCGAAGTATTGTCTTGGCCTTGCAGTCTACAACCATATTGTGATGACTAATTTGCAGAGAGAGAATAGTGGGAATGGTATTTTAGAAGAAACTAGTGGTGATCCTATTTCAACCCTGTCTCATGTGAAACAAATTTTATGGAACAAAGTGAGAAGATGGAAATCAAATGGGCAGCATGAAGTTGCAAGCACCGCAAGGGGGGAACCTCAAGATGGACCAAGATCTAGCCTTGGAGACAACATAGACCAAGGACTCATTTGCTTTAATATTCTCTTATCAAGATTATTTTTTGATTGGCACCAGTGCCCATCTAGGATTGCGAAATACCATGCAAACCTTCAGGCAAGTTGCATTCTCCTCACTTGGGTCATGAGCTCAAACTCATAAAAGATGTACGCATTCAAGGTTCAAACATATACTTGCAATCTTCAAGGAAGGATGTTTGAACCACATTCATTAAGATTGCAAGTATATTATACACATCCAGCAAGATGTGGATGGATAACACCTGGTTGGCATACTTGATTGTAACAGTTAGGTCAGAGCACTCATACAAACCTAAATGACATTTTGCTTGTTACCTTTGACTTGCCCCCAGAAATTGTTTTCAAGGATGCATAAGCCTAAGTTTATTTCAACAGTTATGGTCAACGAGATTGATCTTGGGAAATATCCACCAGTGGCCACTGCATTTCGGATGCTTCCACCAGATACTGATGGGGTCATAATTTTGGAAGTGGATGTGGACTACCATGGTGATGGACATTTCACTTGTGAAACACGACTGGAGGATTCACAAATAAATGAAGAGGAGCTCCAAAATGGTGACTAAAAACTTCTTCCAACTGAAATGATCGATTCATTTGCCTGTTGATCAACACCATTTCTCACTATTAAATCAGGTTCTAAAATCACCCACAAGTTTACATGAGATGACCAAATGTACAGTCTAACTCAAAGTCTAAATTCCACTTATCCCCATGTCCTGACCTCTCAATTTTCTTTTTCTGATTTTGGTTGCAAGAAATAGACAATGATGAGCATGTCTCACCAGCAGTTAGCGAGAATATAGGTTGGGTGCAGTCCATCAAAGCTATCATGGCACGTATGAAAGAGCAGATTTCGCAGGTGTATGTTTTGTCTGCACTCATTTGTTTGTTACATCAGGTGGTTTTAGTTGTAGGGGAGATTCTTGTACAAGTGGGTTCTCCTGAGGGCAGGTCACCTAAGGAGGTGAGCCCAAGGGTGTTCCTGAACCTGAGGAGAAATCACAAGTACAGGAAAAACTCTCTTTTTATGAGAATGTGGTAACATATAAGAATAGGAGGATCTCCCCTTGGCATAACGCCCTAGGGTTTTTCTCCTGGGGGAGATCTCTCAAAGTACACAGAGAAATAAAAAGACAATCATTTACACATCTTTCACAAATGCACCAATTAAATATGTTCACTGTGCAATCTGACTCAAAATATTACAGAAATTGAGAATATAACAAGTACATAATGCAGGTGGATATCACACATAAGATATGTGAATCTGGAAGTAAGTTGCCTCATTGAGAGAAACTATATTGGTCCCTGGGGAAAGCAGGTACCACTGGTTATCTCAATCAAGGTAGTATCACTGAAGGGAACACTTGAAGTGAGAATAAGACCACCCCCAACAACCCACATCTGGTTTTCTTTCAGACACATGCCAGAACTTGAGCTGATGGCTGAGCCCTATGTTGGGGACCATGCAATCACTAGTCCCCCTGTCATTGCCTGGATCCTGGCATTCCTGAAGGTGAGTCACAGATCTCCTAGCCACCCAACAAAAGAAAAAGTGATCAGCTTCAAGCATGTAGCAAAGATGATAAATAATCTCATTTCCCTTTCTAAAACAGAAATAAGAATAAATGAAAAAGCTTGAAATCCTAAAATTATACAGGATGAGCAAGGGAGATTCAAGTAGATCCACCGGCTTTAAGCTGATCAACTTTGGCAGGAACAGGCTGTGAGGAGAGACCATCATATTTGTAGGCGGATGCAATTTGTTTTTCTTTCTGGTTTGAATGTGACAGACTCTAACATGCTACTTCAATGTTGTGCAGAAAATACTCCAAGATGCTATGGTGTTTCCACATTGTGAAAACCTTTATATGAAGTGGATGATGGCTGAACCTGATGACTGGTTGCCACAAAGCACAATCCCAGTGGCATTCTCACCCGATGATGCCATCCCCAAAACATGCACTCCAAGGAGTTCCAACTCAGCTCAATCATCAACCAACTAAGATCTTAGCTCTCAATCTCCAAAGAGTTCCCAATAGAGAGCACTTCGCAAATCTGGACTTTGCAAAAGCTGCTGTTGGCACAGAAAGCAGGGCTCAAGCCCTACTTTGAAGAACTTTCAACTCAATCCTTGCTCTTCTAGGAGTAGGGGTAAGCTTCCAACCAGCTTTTCTTCTAATACCAATTGAGGTTCATCTCTCCCATGGGAAAGAAATAAGATTGAAACTGCAATTTCACGACAATCAGATTGAAAGGTTTGATCATGAAACATATGAATGGCACAAGTTGCTTCAACGAAATCTTTGATTCTGCCTCCTAGTGAGTCAGTGGGTGAGGCCAGTAGGTGTAAGGACAAACTAGGAAGCAGAATGTGTGAGGGGTGGGTTTGATCTTGGAAAAACGACTGTTCCTGTTTTGGGGTTTCTGATATTTCTATAGCTTCAAAGATTACATGAGGGAGAATCAGGCAGAGATTGGTAAAACTTCTGACAATGTAAACATGTAGCCAGAGTGTAATGTTTGTAATATCATGCATACATTTAGACCATTGAGAAATATGCTCAACAAAAAATTCAGCTTCCAATCATTAAAAATGCAAACAAAGCCAAAAATCAGACTTGCAATGTATTCCAAAAACATGGTCTTGACATCATTCTTCAGCCTTCATAAACAGAGTGAATAAGTCTTTGGGAACACACCTTTTACCACAACAGGTGAGCTGATTACATTGGTGAGAAAAGAAATCATCACCAATGAATCTCATATTAGCTAAGTACAACAATGTGGTGGAGGACATTTGAAATCTGAGGAAGACTTAGCCACTGTGCAGTCATAACAATGAAATTTGCATGTCACAAAAGAGATTGCAGTTGTGAAACATTTTCAGCACCCTTAACTGAGCATTTCAAGGCAACTGTGACATGGATCACATTGATTCCTTGCTCATGAGTCTTAACACTGTTTCAGTGTCAGGAAGAGCTGGAATTGCGCCTCTCTCAGTGGTGGTTATGGCCCCACATCCATTTGCAAACTGCAATGCATCACGGAGTTTTCCCTCATGGTGGAGGCCAAAATCATTATCAACAAGCTTGCTCAAAAGCCCAGCCATGAAGGCATCTCCTGCCCCTGTTGTGTCAACAGGGTGCACTTTGAAAGACTCTACCTTCCCATGGAACTCTGGGGTATAGTATCTGCACCCTTCAGGCCCATCCGTGACGACCAAAAGCTTCAAACCCGGATGCCAAAGCTCAAGAACCACGTCATCAAGAGTCTCATCTCCACCATTTGTCAAGAAATTCACCTCCTCATCACTTACCTTGATGATGTCAGCTTGATTCCAAATGCTCATTATGCCTTCCCTTGCAGCTTCAGGGGAGGACCAAAGGGGAAGCCGCAGATTAGGGTCATATGAAAGCAAAATTCCAGCATCCTTAGCAATCTTCATAGCTGCCATGTGGGTTGACTTGGTTGGTTCTGCAATCAAGCTGATGGATCCGAAGTGGAAAACTTTGGCATGCTTGATGAGCTCCACATCAAGTTCTTCTGGACGCATGACCATGTCTGCAGATGGGTTTCTGTAGAACATAAATTCCCGCTCTCCATCCGCTTTTAGGGTTACGAAAGCAAGTGCTGTTCTGGCATCGGCATCAAATCGCACCCCCTTCACCTCCACTTTGTTGGTCTTCAACACATTCACCAACATCAACCCAAATTCATCTTCCCCAACCTTTCCCACAAAGGCTGCTGTGCCCCCAAGCTTGCAAATTCCCACTGCCACATTGGCCGGAGCACCTCCTGGTGCTTTCTTGAAAGCAGGCGCATCGGCTAGTGCTAATCCTCCCACTGTTGGCACGAAATCTACCAGCAGCTCTCCAAAGCATACCACAGTTGAGTTGGCAAAATAGTTTTCAGAACCCATAATATTCAAGCTTGAAATCCACGAAGCTTTCCCAGAGAAGCTGATTCTCGGTGAAACTGCCAAGGTGTTTGCTCTAGATAGGCTTGTTTTCTGCCAAAAACAAAAAAAAACAAAAGGCGATTATATACCCATCGTTAGACTTTGTGTCCATCCGAATTCAATCTACTTTGTGAGAGAAGTAACAAAGTTATCAGCAACTATATCATGTGAAAGTCTTGCGCATCATGTCTGTACAAAGGATGCAATTTCTTTCCTAGACTCCCTCTTCCATGACCAGAAAGCACTTGCAATAATCGCAGCATGGGCATCATCGGTCAAGCTTGACAAGAAGGATGAACCCTGTGGGATCCTGCCTCTTCATGAGATTCCAGAAGCCTACACCGAACTTGGGGATGGATTATTCACAAAACATTACAATAGATTCTCAATCATCTGATAGTAGGATGTTTCACGAGGTGATCATCTCGAAATGCAAAGCCAGGCTCTTAATACCAAAGAAGAACCATGAGTACGTAATAAAATCTTCCTCAAAACACAAAACTCGTTCACAACAATTTGCATACATGTCAGGAAATTATCTCCTACATGTACAGAGCATGCACAGCATGAAAATTCCAAGTTCAGCAGCCAGCAGGAAAACCCTGGGCCGCCTCCTCCTTCATGAATCACAGTAAGAAACCTACTGCACACAACAAAAACAAGAAAGGAAAAACCCCGGGGGAGCAAAACTTGTGGGATTTTTTTTCAACCTTGTGAGTAAAGCTCCGAAGATCTATTAAAGATTTCTTCAACAACAGCAAGCGCGAGTTGGGGGAAAGCAAAATCGCCTGCTGCATGGGAGAGAGCTCCAGGGGTCACTGACGGAGAAGGCGATGCAGCGGCAGATGAAAGATTTTCTACACACCACAGCTAAATAATTCTCGACTACCAAAAAGAAAAAATATGCGCGGACACGATGCAATTGAATTTGTGGAGAACTCCAAGCGATCAGAGCGACTAAATAATATTGGTGGTAACGGCGCGTGCAATGCGGAATTCGCGAAGCACGAGGAGGGAGAGAACAAACAAAAACGGAGCGATGGCGGCGGAGTAGCTCCCGAGTTTCCCAAGCCCACCTTTAAGAGATGATAGGTTATCATTAATCCTTAATTAGGATAATCCAAATTCCAAAACTGGGATTATCCAAGACTAGGATTGGGTGTCCAGCAAGTAGATTTTTAAAACTAGCTACATGATTATCCAGCAACCCAGATTTTTAAAACATATGGTTATCATCTAATCCTTAGTTTAGGATAATCCAGATTCCAAAACTGGGATTATCCATTTTATCCAAGATTATGATTATCCAGCAACCCAGATTTTAAGAACATGTGGATATCATCTAATCTTCAATGAGGATAATCCAGATTCCAAAACTAGAATTATCCATGTTATCCAAGACTAGGATTATCCAGCAACACGCAGAGTTTTAAAATTTATGATAATCCACCATCTAAGCCTAGGATTATCCAGCAACCCAGATTTTTAAAAAATATGGTTATCATCTAACCCTTAATGAGGATATTCCAGATTCCAAAACTGAGATTATTCAGCAACACAATTTTCAAAATTTTACGATAATCCAGTAGCCAGATTTTCAAAACTGTTCTCTGGATTTATCCCTAATCTATGGCTTCAAGTGGTCCATTTTGTATATAGTATTGTAATTCTATTTTTATGTTTATATTAAAATTATTATTATTTCAATACCTTTTCAAAAAATATCTTTCCTTTCTTAAGAACATGGACATTTTAAATAGTATTTCATGTCCATGTTATATAGTAAGATCAAATTTGTGATTGACATGAATAATGATGAACTATTGGAAATCATATGAGAACATATGAGGAAAATTAAAAGGTGGGTGTTAACCAAAATTTTCATTTTATATAAATAGTAACCAATTGCTTTCAATAGGTAATCGGTGAGGCATTATTATTTTGAAAAATTGTTAAGTTGTTATTAGGCAACATGTAATCGATTTATTAAATTAATCGATAATAGGTTTGTTACAATAACGAGTCTATTAGGGTAATTGGTATGTTGATCAACTTGTGGCCAATAGTCATTTTAGTTTAATTTTGAATTATTAAATTGTTGTATTGGTCAATGACTATTTAAATAAAATAACATTATTTTTGCTATAAATAGGAGGATTTGAGAAAGAATGAGAGAGCTTTTTAAAATCTGACTTTTGCATTTATTCCGGGTTTTTCTTGTAACTTGTGCATTTGTAAATTTGAGCATCTTCATGTTTCTGAATTGATTTTTTTATTCTCAAATCCAAGTTAGAACATATCTAGTCCAATTTTGCAAGTAGGAAACAATGTTGTGTAATTTGAAAGCATAGAAAACACCCTTAACATTTGGTGACCACATAATGGATCAAAATTGTGAATATTCACATTTGCAATCTTTGGTTTTAGAAAAAAAATTGTAGGTAGAAGTGCCATACAATTTTTTGTAATTATTTTTATGATTTTAAAAGCAATTTTCTTAAGATCTTGTTTGTTTCTTGATATAGTCTTAGTCATTGAATATTTGTTATTTTGAAAAAGCTTTTTTGATTAGCTGTATTATTTTTGAAGGAAACCGAATACAAGAACTTGTTGATCAAGCAGATTTTGAGGAGATTAATGTTTGTACTTATTCAAATATGTCAAGAATCATTACAAGAGGTTTTAATAGGCAACTAGAAATGGTTACACCACAACAATCTATGCTCAAAATAGTACAATTGCTAAAATAATAATGTTCTCAAATTGAGGGAATTCAACCAATTGATGCTCCTAACATTGAGGCTCAACAATTTGTGACAATAAAAATACCTCTTCATCAAATACTAGTAGAGCAAGAGGAATGGAGGGAACCACAAGTACCTTCAACCGGTTGCTTTTTGACACCCCAACATTTATTTCAACAACGAAGGTCAAATGCACAACCGAATGGACATCACATTGCACATGTTCAACATGTGGATAAAGTAACTTTTACAAGCTAGAGGTGGCAATCTACAACACATGGCTACTACATTCTCAAAATGATTATATCATCATGATTAAAACCTATTGTTGGGTACTACACTTTTGAACTAGTTTTTACTTTGAATCCAACCACAATAGATTCAAAGTTGGAGCACAACCAATTTCCAAATCGATTGGAATAGCTATGTAACTTGGAATGGAGACCTTAACACCGATCCAATTTTTAATTGCATGTAGAATCGGTGGAAGCAATCATAATTCTTGTTGTTGTCCAACAAACACAATCATTTAATCAAAATGTTTAGTTGAATGTACCTATTATGGGAAACAATGAACAACCACATGTTCAATGAAGTATAACAATTCTAAGCATACATCCCACCATTGAGATTACATCATCATGTGCATATTATTAACAAGTTGGACATGAGTTCAAGAATTGTCCCTTTGTGGGAGATAAATTGAAGTGATTGATTAGAAAAAGGTTCATAATTTCTTTACAACCTATTGTACTAAGCACACCAACAACACATGTTGGTGTACTTATGCAACAATTTCGACCACAACTGGGTTTGGTCAATAATTCAATATTGGTTAATCAACATCTAGGTTCAATAGTAAAAATCAACCAAAATGTAACCACTTTGTTTGCACTTTGTTTGCAATTACATGCGACTTGCAATCATTTACAACTAAGTTTGGGAGTATTTACAACTATAAGATCAAATTTCAACTATTTTGGTCACTCTTATAACTATGATGCAACTATTGGAAACTTCATCCTATTGATTATATGGCTTTTAGGTTTGTTTTCATCCATGAATATATTGATATGTCTCATTGGTCGCAATAGTCACCAAATTAGTCACATCCGAAAGGTATTCTACAATGACATAGGGGTGTATTTTTATGTATGTATTAAAATTATATTTACAATATATTACATATATCATAAATATATATTTGTGTGTATATTAATTATGTGTATGTATGTATATTGTTCATATAATGAAACTAAAAATTAATATTTGAACTTTGAAATTTATGATTCAAATCTGAAAATTAATATTTCAATTAGGAAATGTATATATTTTTTAATTTAAAATTGATATTTTAACTTAAGAAATATTTATGTGAATTTGAATTTTTTATCTGCATTCTAATTTTTGTGTTTAGTTAAAAATCATTATTTGAATCTTTAAAAATTTATTCCAATTCTAAAAATCAATATTTGAAATCTGAACATTGTTATTCAAATTTGAAAACTAATATTTCAATACTGAAAAATCTTATTGTGATTCTGAAAATTATATTTGAACTTGAAAATTGTTATTCCAATTCCAAAACATTTTATTTGAATCTAAAAATCAATACTTGAATTTGGAGTTTTAAATATGAATTCTTAAAATTGTTAATTTTATTCAAAAATATATGTTTGAGTATAAAATTATAATTCAAAACTATGAAAATTATACTTAAACAATCGATGTTTCAATTCTGAAAATTGCTATTGGAATTCATTTTTAAAATATAAAATTAAAAAAAATTGAATCCAAAAAAATATATTTTTATTCTAAAAATTGTTATTGGAATTCTTTGTTTAATTGTTTGAATTTGAGAAAAAAACTATTTGAATTTGAAAATTCATATTTCCATTCTAAATTTTTACATTTTGTTTTTTTTTAATTGATCCTTAAAATTATATTTCAATTCTAAATACTAATATTTCAATTCTTTAAAGAATTAGTTGAATTTGAAATTTGATGTTTGAATCTGAAATTTGCTATTTCAATTCCTTAAAATTTTATTTGAATTTTTTAATTTTTATTTAAATTTAAAAACTTATTTGATTTGAAACTTGAAATTTCAATTCCAAATTATTATTTTGGATTCTCAGAATTAATATTTCAATTCAGAAAATTATTAATTGGGTCTAAAAATGGACATTTCAATTTTGAATCTGAAAATTGACATTTCAATTCTGAAATTTTTTATTTAAATTCTGAATTGCTTTTTTGGAATCTAAAATTAATTCTTGAAATTATTGATTGAATTTTAAGGTTTTTTTCTACTAGTATTATCCATAATGAATCACTTTTACAAATAATTATAAATGATTATATTTATTACTTATAAGTTACACTAAATAATGTTTTTTAAACACATATTTTTACATTTTATATTTTATATTCTTACAGTAAAAAATAATAATTACTGTTATTAATGTTACATTACTTTAAAATCATTGTAATTATTTCAGATAAGAATTAATTATGTTATATGCATAATTGTTTTTTAATTGAACATAATTATTCACAATCTGTAATTTATAACTTTAAATCTAAATTAAAATTTTGGAAAATTTTATAATTTAATTAAAATAATTTTTGTAATGATTGTAATTTCAGGAATTATTATAAAGTAATTTAATTTTTTATGTAAAAAATTCTGTAATTACTTGTCTATGATTTTTTTAATTACAATAATAAATGTAATTATATTGTAATTCATATAATTTTTTTAAGATTACTTTTTTAAAAATTGTGTAGGATTTTTTTTAATAACAAGTTTTTGTTCATTATTTATAATTTGAAAAACATATTTTAAATAACTATTTTTAAAATTAAAGTAAATAATTTTTTTTTACATTAATTGTATTATCTATAATTCAATTATATTTTTTTAAATAATAAAATATTTAAACTATTTAATTATCTTTGAATTATGTATTAACAACTTGTGAAAAATTATATAGCTAATTAGTTAAATATTAAGAAGTTATTATTCATTTAAGTAATTGATAATGAAGACTTAATATTTGTAGTGTATAATTTATATTTTAAATTTATGTTAAATTTAATCATTATTAATTAAATGGTTATTTATTTATCTAGTGAGCCATGATTTTGAATTGTTTATAAATCTAAAAACTAACAAAAGGCATAAGGAAAGTCTTAAAATTTTAATTTAGTTTATGAAGTTGCAACTTCAAAATTTATCTCATATTGTTTGTTTTCCATTCTTATTTTGAACATTATATAAACAAGGGGTGTAGTCATCAAATTTCACATTAAGAAATTTGTGCACATGGGATGAGCCAATCAAAAGGCTTAACCCAAAATGAAAAGAAAGTTATACACAATTATAAACTATCAACCTCATCCTTTCTTTTCTTGTGTTCTTTGTTTTGTTCATTTACTTTTGAGGTTGATAAAACATTTATAGCTTTTTGTTTTGCACTTCCAATGACATAAAAAATGTTCAATTTGGTGTTGAAATGAAGGAAAACTTGAAAGCATTTGGTGATAGAATACCATTTTCTATCTACCCTAGTTATAACCCAATTGCAACCTGATTGCAATTCAAAAAGTTGTAATCTAGTTGTACAAGCTAGTATAAGCTTAATTAGGCATGGATTTAAACTAATAATTTACCTAGCCTAGGTTTAGCTATTTACCTTAATTACTTATAGTAATTATTCATCAACTATTTTTAACTATATAGTTGTATAATTAAACATATCATCATCATTTATTAAATATATGGTGATTAGTTTTTTTTTTTGAAAAATCAGCAATAAAATGTATTTATCAATTAAATAATGAATTATCATTGAATTTTTTTAAAATTCGAAATTCATTATAAATTCTTATTAACATTTCATAAAACAAAGAATTAACTCAAATATAAATATTCAACAATAAATTTTATAGGTATATTTAAATTATAGTAATCATTATAATGTTGTGATAATTAACCTATTTATCTACCTAACTAGGTAGATACATAGTATGACCTACCTACCTAGGTCAACCTATGTAATTACCTACCTACATTTTTACCTAAATAGGTAAGCAGGTAGGTATATAGCCTAGGTTTGTAGGCACTTATTTATGTACCAACCTAATATTAATATTTTGTATTAAATTCATCTTAAGGTGCCATGTGGCATAATATAAGATCATCCAAACATTTGAATTGAACGTCCTAGATTATTTCAAAATAATATTATTATTATTTTAAAAATAATTCAATATTAAAACAGATGAAAAAAAGAAAGAGATTGTGAGTTTTTCCGATGGGGGCAAGCTAATGTTTAACCAGATGGATAAGTTTTAGCTTTGGGTAGCTAGCAGGGATGTAGCATGGGCAAAAAAATAGGGCTTTTTGGTTTGACAACATTTAAATTGATACCCATTAAACATCTAGTTGTTAAGGAATTATTACAATCGATAGTTTAATTGAACATAGATGCCATAAAATATGTGGTGTAAGGGGTTCTAGTAATTATTAGCAAAAATCATGGGTTTGAGGAGATGTTATGTCTATTGCAAATTGAAATCACAAAGCTGTTGGCAATGCATTCTACAGAGGCAATGAATCTATGCTTGTAGACGGCACCCCTAAATGCATTTGTGTAGAAAGAAGGGTGGAGAGTTTCCCAATTCAAGGGAAAGTATGTAGTCAGAGTTCCAACGTTAATTCAAGCAATTTGGCTCAAGGGGACTTGAGGGACATATGTCAGCAAAAAGTTTATGCTTTTGGTGGCCTTAGTTGAACTCCAAAAATTGGTAAATTGGGTTCAAATAATATTCAACAATTTGCATTCTAGGTTTTGTGATCTATCCACAACAATGAAACCAAAAAAAGAAGATTCTAGCAAGGAGACAAAATTCAATGGAACCCAAATAGTTGACATCATCTTTCGACATTGGTTTTTACGCAACCCATGTCGTAACCCCACTTTGAGGGAAGTGTGAGGTCGCCACTCACACTCCTGAAAATGGGACTTGGGAGTCCTCCGAGACTCCCAAAAACTCAGAGTGCAATTGTAGGGATTAAAACACCTCGCATTGAAGCGTTCTTTATACCGTTGGAAAGGTCTTGAAGTGTAAATGTCCAAAATGGCCTTGCATGAGCCATTTGGACATCTGCAACACAAGTTATGGTCAAAAGAAGGGCCGCGAGTCAAATTGGCAGTTTGACTCCCGATCACTAAAAGTCAATAATCGACCCGATTTTGGTGCGTGTAGGTAAAGTGCAACACATTGTTGGAAAGCTCTCAAGAAGAGCTACAACTTTGGTTTAGGCCTCGTCCCGATCTGAATTTGAGGTGAGGAGTTATGAGCATCCAAAGTCCCGCGAGTCCAAACCAGGATAGTTTTGGGACTCCACTTTGGGAGTCCCGGGAAAAATAGCCATTTAGATGCAAGTGCGGCGGAGAGCTGTAGAGAATACTATATGGGGGAAGGTGGTGGCTTCCCCCGAGTCCAGGCCGTGGTGAGTCAAATGAGTCCAAGGTAGCCCGTGGCTTATCCTAACACCAAAAGGGTTTAGAATGAGTTTTAACCAACTTGTTAGTTGGATTTGGATGCATGACCGTGTAATTGAGTAAGCTTGTCCCTCTTCCCAGTCTATCTCGGAGCTTTCAGCACGCCCCTCTCCACCCCCCTTTAGTGTTAGAAGCTAGGAGCGTGCCCCGAGTGCATAAATTTCGCAATTTGAGTGACTTAGTCCCAACTTGGGGCTAACTTGGGACTTGGGAGCGCGTCACTTAGTATTAAAGTTCCAGTTGAGCTCAGGTAACCTCTTGGGAGTTTTGGATGGCGCCCAAGAAGAATCGGAAGCAAGCCCAAAACACCGTGTTGGAAGAACCTAATGAAGACCGTGTAGTCCCGCCGGAATCAATTAGGGAGTAGGAACCAATAACTCGAAAGGACCAAGATGACCCGAAAATGAGGAGGAACAATGGAGCTCGGTCCTATTCACCCAAGAACAATTGGAAGTCCTCCTCAAGATGAATAGGCCTGATTTTAGTGAGCTGGTTGCAGCTCTCAAAGGAGGAGCATCCAAGGATGCAAGGTTCCAACCAACCAAACCCGGGAACTTCGATGGTGCCCGTGACCAAAAGGTTGTGGATGCTTGGCCTGTAGAAATGTAGGACTATTTGTATGTCGCCAAGGTTAGACGGCACTCGGCCGTGGAGCTTGCCCAATCCTACTTGAAAGGCTATGCCGCCACATGGTGGAGGATAGTGAGACAAGAGGAAGGGAAGAACCATGGCTACACTTGGGAGTTCTTCAAGCACCGTGTCGAAACCGAATTTGTCCCAAGGAACTTCGACTAAATCTCGAGGTGCAAATTTCGTGACCTTGTGAATGCCACAAATGAAAACTTGAGGCAATATGTGAGGGCTTACTCTGAACTCATGCTCGAGATCCGGCACATGCATGAGTTAGACTGTGTGTGCCAATTCGGGATGGGACTTCCAACTTGGGCCAAGCGAAAGCTTGAGGAAAATTGGCCCTCCTCACTATCCGAAGCCATCACGAAAGTGGAAGGCTTTTCGGATGTGGGGCGGAGTGAAAAATCCGGGTTTAAGAAGGACAACAAGTTCCTTCATAAGAAACCAAGGCATGACGGTGAATGGAACCGTGGGCATGGTAGGCCAACCAAGGATAAGCCCAAACAATTCCAAGGCGCGGGGTTTAAACCTAAAGGGAATTTTGTGGAGAAGGGGGCTCCTTTCGAAGGGAGCCAACCCAAGGGAGATGTTGGGGTGAAACCTAAAGGAGCATGCTTCAATTGCAACGAGATGGGGCATTACTCCAAGGATTGCCCCAAGTCCAAAGCAGGGAATGAAGACTCTAAGGTAATTGCCCTCAATGCCAACTTAGCCCAAGCTGAATGCAATCGACTTATCTTCTTGAAGGGGAAGATTGTTAAGTGGGATTTGTTATGTCTTTTGGACACAGGGGCTTCTCACAACTTCATAACACGAGAAAGCATCGAAAGGATGGAGCTCCACTTGGAGGAGCTCAAGGCACCCATCAAGGTGCATTTCGCGGATGGGGTTCCCCATCCCACTATGTCCCAAGCAAAAGAGGTGCTTCTCCAATTAGGAAATTGGAGAGGAAAGGTGGACTTGTTGGTGTCCTCCTTGGGTGGAATGGAGTGCATTTTGGGAATGGAGTTCATCACCCAAAACAATGTGCTCATAGAACGGCACAATAGGCTAGTTAGGATTCCTTCCAAAAGTGGGATCATGAAACTGAAGGCGCATGAGATGCCTTGTGTGGGTGGGCCAACCATCCACTTTATGTTAGGAAAAACTTGGGAAAGAGAATCAGTGGGAGGTTATGGCATGTTGTGTGTCATGCAGGTGTCGGATGAGTATGAGCCCAAGGAAGCCACCAAGTTGGTGACTTCCGCCAAATGCATAAAGCAAGTTGTAGAAGAGGTCCCGGATGTGATGTTCAAAAAGTTGCTCGAAGTCCTGCCCCCGAGAAGACGAGTTGATCATGCAATTGAGGTGGTACCGGGAGTGGCACCTCCCACCAAGGCCCCATATAGAATGAGTCATGAGGAGTTGAAAGAGCTTAAGGTTCAACTTGAAGAACTCCTCCCAAAAGGTTACATCAAACCAAGCAAATCACCATATGGGGCACCCGTCCTTTTTGTTCACAAGAAGGATGGGACGTTGAGAATGTGTGTGGATTATAGAGCACTCAACAAGGCAACTGACGCACTTCCAACTCCTTAAAGGACTCAAATGTGAGACCAAGTAGAAAACAGCGGAAGAAGGAGTCGGAGCACGCTCCTTAGCTCACAACACTTTGAGGGGTAGAAGGGCGTGTTGGAGCTCCGGGATGGGACTAGGAAGAGTTGACAAGCTTCACTCACTCACACGGGCCTGCACACAACCCACACAAAGTGGTTAGTGCATAGTTGGAGCACACTCGGTGCTGAGACCAGCCACGGGCAACACGGACACACAAGACTCACCACGGCCCGGACTTGGGGGAAGCCACCACCTTCCCGCTTATAGTATACTCTGCAGCTCTCCACGGAGGCTACATCCAAATGGCTATTTTTCCCGGGACTCCCGAGTGGGAGTCCCGAAATCGCGCCAAATGGGACTCCCGCAACTTTGGAGCCCCATAACTTTGCAAGCAGACCTCGGATTACAATGCAATCTGAAGCAAAGTTGTAGCTCTTGTTGAAAGCTTTGCAACGATATGTGGCACGCCCCCTGTGGCTAAGTAAATCGGGTCGATTCTGGACTTTTTGTGGTCGGGAGTCAAACTGGCAGTTCGACTCTTGGCCCTTCTTTTGGCCAGAACTTGTGTTTTAGATGTCTGAATGAGCAATGCGAGCCCATTTTAGACATCTACGTTTCAAGAGCTTTTCAATGATATAAAGGATGCCACAAGACATTGAGGTTTGACCCCTGCAACTGCTCTCTGAAGTTTCAGGAATCCACCGGGACTCCATCTCCCAAAGTGGGAGTTGCTTTGGGAGTGTGAGTGTTCATTCCGTCACACTTCGTCACACTTTCTTACACTCCTGGGAGTAGGTGATGTGACTCCCCGGGATCCTCTTGGCTCGCACCCTTCTAATGCCTTTGCCTTGATTCCCGGGTTTCCTTCCCTTTGGCTTAACTCCCAGGCTTCCTCTTGGCCCGCAACCTTACAACCCCTTTGCCTTGGCTGCGAGCCCAAAGCTAGGGTTGCGACAGTGCCCTTGACTTGGGTAGCACATGGACAAACCCGGATGATGCAAGTGAGGAAGTGCCAATGGTCACACAACTTGATGAGGAAAGGTGGTGCCTTTGGGAGTTAGCAAAGGCCAATTTAGAAAAGGTGCACAAAAGGTACAAAGATTTTGCGGATAAGTCCCGGTGAGAGGTGAAATTTCAAGAGGGGGACGAGGTGTGGTTGAACATCAAAAACTTTCGATTATCCGAAGGTTTAAGTCATAAATTCTTGGGCCCATATGCGGGCCGATTTAAAGTGTTGGAAAAGAAATTTTTTGACACTTATAAGTTAGAACTACTGGAAAATCTTAAAGTTCATCCCACATTTCATGTTTCCCTTTTGAATCCGATCTCCCGTGATGCTTCAAGGCCTAATTGAAAGCACAACTCAAGGCCCCCACCAGACTTGGTTCATAATGAACCAGAGTTTAAGGTGGAGGCCATGCTCAAGTCAAGGCAACTAAGAAGAGGAGAACGGGAGTACCTAGTTAAGTGGAAAGGATACCATCCAATAGAGGCATTTTGGGTGAATGAATCCAACATGGAACATGCCCAAGAAGCCATACAAGAATTCCACATTAGATCGGCAAAGAAGAAAAGACGTAGAGTGTGATGAGGACATCCCTTTTCTTTTAATGGGGCAGGGTGTCACATAAAATGTATCACATCAAGTTGCAAGTGGCACTTCCTCACTTGCATCACCCAGGGGTTGTCCATGTGTTACCCAAGTCATGGGCACAATTGGTGACTTGCCCGTCACCATTTGAAAGGGAGTGGACCCAGTTGTGGAGTGTTCCGAGTTGTTGTAACAAAACACGGCTAACTCCAAGTACTCCACCCAATCTTGTTGATCCGTCGCCACATAATTCGTAAGGAATTGTTGGATGACCAAGTTCACCCTTTCGGTTTGTCCATTGGTTTGGGGGCGAAAGGAAGTGCTCATCTTGAGCTCCGACCCCATTCGCTTCCATAGGGCTCGCCAAAACTTGCTTGTGAACTTTGGGTCTCGATCTGAAACTATGTTCTTTGGGAGGCCATGATGCTTGAAAACATGTGTGAAGAACAACTTTTCCGTCTCTTGGGCCGTGGCTTCATCCTTTGTGGGAATGAAATGTGTCATCTTGTTAAATCAATCCACCACTACCATGATGGCATCAAAACCCCTTAATGGGGGCAAGCTTACCATCAAATCCATGGACACACTTTCCCATGGCCCTTCAGGAATTGGCAAAGGTTGTAGCAAGCTCACTTGCTTCTTATTTAACTGTTCAATTTTGTTGACAAATCAAACAAGTATTCACATATTCCTCTGCATCATCTTTCAAGTTGGGCCAATAATAGGCTTTCTTTAAGAACATTATGGTGCGTTTTGCACCACCATCACTTGCAAGCGGTCCATCATGACATTCCTTCAAGAGTAACTCCCTTACCCTTCCTTCCGGCACATACAGTCGTTTTTGTTTGTATTACAATAGTCCATTTTGCAAATGAACGTGGGACTTCGTTCCATTCTCAATGTTTTGCCTTACTTCTTTACCAAATGCATCTCGACAGCTTGCTAGTCGAACTTCCTTTTAGAGTTCCGTCTCTCCCACATACACCACTCTAAGTTGGTGTTTCCGACTTAGCACATCGGCCACCACATTATCCTTCCCGGGGTTGTGTCGAATATCTACATTAAACAAAGCCAATGTGTCTTACCATTTCAATTGCTTTGAAAACAACTTGGGTTAAGTGGCAAAATACTTCAAGGTCACATTGTTGGTCCACACCACCACATCTTTGGAGCCTAAGTAATGGCCCCAAGTTTCGAGACCATGCCCACATTTCCTTCTCATGTGTTGGCCACCTTCGTTTCGTCTCACTCAACTTCTTGCTCTCAAATGCCACCGGTCTTCCTTCTTGCACTAGGACTCTTCCAATTGCAAAGTCGGAGGCATCGGAATGGATTTCAAAATCCTTGTCAAAGTCGGGCAACTTCAACACTAGTGTCTTCACCAAAATGCCTTTCAAGGTCTCAAAGGCTTCATTGCATACTTCCTCCCGTTCGTAAATGATGACGAACTTCTTCAAGAGGTTTGTCAAAGGCACGGCTATCTTCGCAAAGTTCTTAATGAACTTGCGATAATAGGAGGCCAATCCCAAAAAGGATCTTAAGGCAGGCACCGACTTAGTGGTTCCCAATCCACAATTGCCTTGACCTTGTGATCATCCATCTTTAAACCTTCTTGAGTTATCCTATGCCCAAGGAAGTCCACTTTCATCACCCTAAATTCGCACTACTCGAACTTGGCATATAACTTTTTTTCCTTTAGCCTTTGGAACACCTTGTGGAGGTGCTCCATGTGCTCCTCCAAGGAGCCACTATAGATCAAAATGTCATCTATGTAGACGACAACAAAATCATCATCCCATTCCCGGAAAATGTCATTCATGAAAGTGCAAAATGTGGTGGGTGCATTAGTGAGCCCAAAAGGCATCACCAAAAACTTGTATGAGCCATACCTTGTGGGGCAAGTGGTTTTTTTTTCATCCCCTTTTGCGATCCGAATTTGATAATATCCCGAACGTAGATCAATCCTACTAAAAACCTTGACTCCCGAAAGACGATCAAATAGATCATTGATTCGGGGCAAAGGATACCGATTTTTCACCGTTGCCTTGTTGAGTGCTTTATAATCCACACACATTCTCAACGTCCCATCCTTCTTGTGAACAAAAAGAACGGGTGCCCCATATGGTGATTTGCTTGGTTTGATGTAACCTTTCGCAAGAAGTTCTTCAAGTTGAACCTTAAGCTCTTTCAACTCCTCATGACTCATTCTATATGGGGCCTTGGCGGGAGGTGCCACTCCTGGTACCACCTCAATTGCATGATCAACTCGTCTTCTCGGGGGCAAGACTTCGGGCAACTCTTCGAACATCACATCCGGGAACTCTTCTAAAACTTGCTTTATGCATTTGGCGGAAGTCACCAACTTGGTGGCTTCCTTGGGCTCATACTCATCCGACACCCGCATGACAGACAACATGCCGTAACCTCCCACGCATTATCTTTTTCAGGTTTTTCCTAACATAAAGTCGATGGTTAGCCCACCCACACAAGGCATCTCATGCGCCTTCCGTTTCACGATCCCACTTTTGGAAGGAATCCTAACTAGCCTATTGTGTCGTTCTATGAGCACATTGTTTTAGGTGATGAATTCCATTCTCAAAACACACTCCATTCCCCCCAAGGCGAAAACCAACAAGTCCACCTTTCCTCTCCAATTTCCTAGTTGGAGAGGCACCTCTTTTGCTTGGGACGTAGTGGGATGAGGAACCCCATCCGCGAAATGCACCTTGATTGGTGCCTTGAGCTCCTCCAAGTGGAACTCCATCCTTTCGGCGCTTTCTCATGTTATGAAGTTGTGAGAAGCCCCTGTGTCCAAAAGACATAACAAATCCCGCTTAGCAATCTTCTCGTTCAAGAAGATAAGTCGATTACATTCAGCTTGGGCTAGGTTGGCATTAAGGGCAATTACCTTAGAGCCCCCATGACGCGCTCCGAAGTCCCAAGTTAGCCCCAAATGGGAGTAAGTCACTCAAATTGCGGAATTTCTAGGACTCGGGGCATGCTCCTAACTTCTAGCACTAAAGGGGGTGAAAGGGGGGGCGTGCTGAAAGCTCTGGGATAGACTAGGAAGAGGTACATGCTTACTCAATTACAGGGTCCTGCATCCACATCTAACCAACAAGTTTGTTACAACTTATTCTGCACCCTTTTGGTGTCGGGACAAGCCACGGGCTACCTTGGACTCATTTGACTCACCACGGCCCGGACTCAGGGGAAGCCACCACCTTCCCCCATACAGTATTTTCTGTAGCTCTCCGTCGCACTTGCATCCAAATGGTTCTTTTTCTCGGGATTCCCAAAGTGGAGTGCCGAATGACACGCTCCTAAATCCCTTGCTGAACCCACTTGAGGGTCTAACTATGTAGAGTTGCGGAAAGTTGGGACTTGGGGGCCGCTCCCGACTTCCAGCACTAAAAGGGGGTAGAGGGGCGTGCTAGAAGTCCCGGGATTAGATTAGGAACAAGGACTAGATTATCAAGCTTGAATTTGCATCCAAAACCAATCACAAGAGGGTTAGTTAGCATTCGAAAACACCCTTGGGTGTTGGGACAAGCCACGGGCAACTTGGACTACTTGATTCACCACGGCCCGGACTCAGGGGAAGCCACCACCTTCCCCCATATAATATTCTCTGCGTCTCACCGCGGAGGCTACATCCGAATGGCTCTTTTTCCCAGGACTCCCAAGTTGGAGTCCCAAAACTATCCTGGGTTGGAGTCCCAAGACTTTGGACGTTCATAGCTCCTCGCCCCAAACTCAGATTGGGACAAGGTCGAAACTAAAGTTATAACTTTTGTCGAGAGCTTTCTAATGCCGTGTTGCACTCCTTGAGGTGACGTCAAGAAGAGGTCGATTCTTGACTTTTAGTGGTTGAGAGTCAAACTAGCAGTTTGACTCCCGACCCTTCTTTTGCCCATAACCTAGGCTACAGATGTGCAAATGGCCCATGCAAGGCCATTTTAGGCATGTACACTTCAAGACCTTTCCATTGATATAAAGAACGCACCAATGCAAGGAGATTTGACCCCTCAAATTGTCTTCTAAGTTTTCGGGAGTCCCGGAGGATTCCATTTTCCCACTTTTGGGAGTGTGAGTTGCATTCTCACGCTTAGCCTCAAAGTGGGGTTGCGACACCGAAACTGTCCTGGTTTGGACTCCCGGGACTTTGCACGCTCATAACTTTTCGCCCCAAACTTGGATCGTGACAAGGTCTAAACCAAAATTATAGCTCTCCTTGAAAGCTTTCCAACGGTGTGTCACACTTTACCTGCACGCACTGGAATCGGGTTGATTCTCGACTTTTAATGGTCGGGAGTCAAACTGCCAGTTTGACTCGCGACCCTTCTTTTGACCATAACTTGTGCTATAGATGTCCAAATGGCTCATGCGAGGCCATTTTGGACATTTACACTTCAAGACCTTTCCAACGGTGTAAAGAACAATTCACCATGAGGTGTTTTGACCCCTGCAATCGTGCTCTAAGTTTTTGGGAATCCCGTAGGACTCCCAAGTCCCATTTTCGAGAATGTGAGTGGCAACCTCACATTTCCCTCAAAGTGGGGTTGCGACACTCTCCCCCACTAGAAGAAAAGGTCAATGTCCTTGTTGACATTTAAAATTTTCTTTCCACAATTACAATTGCTTCTTTAGATTTTTGGCCATCAAATGCCAAATTTTGGAGCTAGACATTGCCTCAAGCTAACTTAGGCATCCCCAAGGTTCCAACACTTTCTTGGCAAGTCCAAGGGCATCTCATAGAAAACCCTTAACCTTTGTTTCGTCAAAAGACTAAACTAGCCTAATTAATGGAGCCCCCATTTGGGAGGCCATTCTTCCAACCTTCCCCTCATGAGGACTCAAGTCAAGTCTATTCCTAACCTAAGCTATTGACATTACTCCTTTCTCAACCTTGCGCCATGATCATAACAATCAAGCCTTCATTAAAAGGTTTGCTTGTTAAGGTACGAGAAGTGACATTTCGATTTTGCCAAAACCCAAGTCCCAAACTACACGATAAAGTACGTGAACAGGGTCATGACTTTTCGCATTGGCTGCCACTACCAACCAACCCTTTGGGATGCACTTAAGGCTTGTGCATGTCCCCATAAGCTCACCTTGCTTGCCTCCTCTTTTGGGGTCAAGATTTCTCTTCACCCTAGAGTAGGAGTTCAATTTTGATTTGGGCTTACACAAGAAGTTCCATTTGTCCCATGCCAAACTTGAGGACCTTATTTGCTGACGCACTCCCAACTCCTTAAAGGGCTCAAATGTGAGCCCAAGTAGAAAGCAATGGAAGAAGGAGGAGTCGGAGCACGTTCCCTAGCTCATAACACTTTGAGGGGTAGAAGGGCGTGTTGGAGCTCGGGATGGGACTAAGAAGAGTTGACAAGCTTCACTCACTCAAACGGGCCTGCACATAACCCACACAAAGTGGTTAATGCATAATTGAAACACCCTTGGTGCTAAGACGAGCCACGGGCAACACGGACACACAAGACTCACCACGGCTCGGACTTAGGGGAAGCCACCACCTTCCTCCTTATATTATACTCTTCAACTCTCCACAGCGGCTACATCCAAATGACTATTTTTCCCGGGACTCCCGAGTGGGAGTCCCGAAATCCCACCAATTGGGACTCCCACAACTTTGGAGCCCCATAACTTTGCGAGCAGACCTCCGATTAAGGTGCGATTTGAAGCAAAGTTGTAGCTCTCGTCGAAATCTTTGCAATGATATGTGGCATGCCCCCTGCAATTAAGTAAATCAAGTCGATTCCCGACTTTTTGTGGTCGAGAGTAAAACTGGCAGTTTGACGCGCTCCTAAGTCACGGGGACGAAACCCACTTGAGGGTTTCACAAAGTCAAGTTGCGGAAATTGTGGCTTAACGGCGCGCTCCTGGCTTCCAACTCTAAAAAGGGGTAGAGGGTCGAGTTGGGAGCCCAGGGATTAGACTAGGAAGAGGGACTAGTTTAGTTCGTGTGAATCTGCATCCAAAAACCAACCACAAGAGGTTAGTTTAACATTCGGGACACCCTTGGGTGTTGGGACTTGCCACGGGTACTTAGACACATAAGACTCACCACGGCCTGAACTTGGGAATAAGCCACCACCTTACTCCCTATATTATTCTCTGCAACTCGCCGTCGAGGCTACATCCAAATGGCACATTTTGTTGAGACTCCCGAAATGGAGTCCCGAAATTGTCCCGGCTAGACTCCCAGAATTTTGAACGGCCATAACTCCCGACTGTGGCGTCTGATCGCTCCGAGGTCTGAACCAAAGTTGTAGCCCTTGTTGAGATCTTTCCAACTCCGTGTTACACTCTCAATTCGGACGTCGAGAAGAGGTCGATTCTCGACTTTTTGTGGTCGGGAGTCAAACTGCCAGTTTGACTCCCGGCCCTTCTTTTGCCCATTACTTGGGCTGCAAATGTCCGAATGGCCAATGCGAGGCCATTTTCGATATCTACGTTTCATGACCTTTCCAATGACACCAAGAACACTTCAATGCGAGGTGTTTTAGGCCTTGTTGTCGAACTTTAAACATTCAGGAGTCTCGGAGGACTCCAAATCTCCAACTTTTCCAAGTGTTGGGCTTCACCCCCACACTTGGCCAAAGTGGGGTTGCAACACAGTTCGACTCCCAGCCCTTCTTTTGGCCATAACTTGTGTTTCAGATGTTCAAATGAGCAATGTGAGCCCATTTTAGACATCTATGCTTCAAGAGCTTTCAAATGATATAAAGAAAGTCATAGGACATTGAGGTTTGACCCCTGCAATCACTCTCTGAAGTTTCAAGAGTCCACCAGGACTCCATCTCCCAAATTGGGAGTTGCCTTGGGAGTGTGAGGGTTCACTCCCTCATACTCCCTCACGTTTTTTAACACTCCCGGGAGTATGTGATGTGATTTCCAGGCTTCCTCTTGCCTTAATTCCCGGGCTTCCTCTTGGCCCCCAACCTTATAATGCCTTTGCTTTGATTCCTGGTCTTCTTTCCTCTTGGTCACACCCTTGCAAGCCCTTTGCCTCGGTCGCGAGCCCAAGGCTAGGGATGCGACATTTGCACTAATACATAATTCTCGTGATACAATCTTTTGGAAATCCTTAAGCTTTTATTTAACGTGCAGCTTGATCTAATACATTTTATGTGACACCCTACCTGTCGCAACCCTAGCTTTGGGCTCGTGACCAAGGCAAAGGGGGTTACAAGGTTGCGGGCCAAGAGGAAGGAAGCCCGAGAGTCAAGGCAAAGGCATTGCAAGGGTGCGAGCCAAGAGGAAGCCTGGGAGTCACATCACATACTCCCAAGAGTGTTAGAAAATGTGAGGGAGTGTGAGGGAGTGAACACTCACACTCCCTGACGCACTCCCAAGTCCCGGGTTGAACCCACTTGAGGGTCTAACTATGTGTAGTTGCAGAAAAGTGGGACTTGAGGGGCGCTCCCAACTTCCAACACTAAAGAGGGGTAGAGGGGCGTGCTAGAAGTCCCAAGATTAGACTAGGAAGATAGATTAGAAGATCAAGCACGAATCTGCATCCAAAAGCAACCACAAAAGGGGTTAGTTCACATTCGGGAACACCTTTGGGTGTTGGGATAAGCCACGGGCAACTTGGACTATTTGACTCACCACGGCCCGGACTCGGGGGAAGCCACCACCTTCCCCCATATATTATACTCTGCAGCTTTCTGCCGAGGCTACATCTAAGTGGCTCTTTTTCCCGGGACTCCCAAATTGGAGTCCCGAAACTGTCCCGGGTTAGAGTCCGGGGACTTTGGACGGTCATAGCTCCTCGCCTCGAACTCGAATTGGGACGAGCTCTAAACCAAAGTTGTAGCTCTTATCAAGAGGTTTCCAACACCGTGTCGCACTCCTTAATGCGACGTCAGGAAGAGGTCGATTCCCGACTTTTAGTGGTCGAAAGTCAAACTAGCAGTTTGACTTTCGGCCCTTCTTTTGCCCATAACTTGGGCTACAGATGTCCAAATGGGCAATGTGAACCCATTTTGGACATTTGCACTTCAAGAGCTTTCCATTGATATCAAGAACGCACCAAGGCGAGGAAATTTGGCCCTTCAAATTGTCTTCTGAGTTTTGGGGGATCCCGGAGGACTCCATTTTCCCACTTTTGGGAGTGTGAGTTGCCTTCTCACACTTAGCCCCAAAGTGGGGTCGCGACACTCCCAAGGTAACTCCCACTTTGGGAGATGGAGTCCCGGTGGACTCTCGAAACTTTAGAGAGCAATTGCAGGGGTCAAACCTCAATGTCTTATGACTTTCCTTATATCATTGGAAAGTTCTTGAAGCGTAGATGTTTAAAATGTGCTCACATTGCTCATTTGGACATTTGAAACATAAGTTATGGCCAAAAGAAGGGTCAGGAGTTGAACTGCCAGTTTGACTCCCGACCACAAAAAGTCCAGAATCGACCCGATTTACTTAGCCACAGGGGGCGTGCCACATATCGTTGCAAAGCTTTCGACGAGAGCTACAACTTTGCTTCAGACCGCATTGCGATCCGAGGTCTGCTTGCAAAGTTATGGGGCTCCAAAGTCGCAGGAGTCCCATTTGGCGCGATTTCGAGAATCCCACTTGGGAGTCCTGGGAAAAATAGCCATTTGGATCTAGCCTCCATGGAGTGCTGCAGAATATACTATAAGGGGGAAGGTGGTGGCTTCCCCCAAGTCCGGGTCGTGGTGAGTCTTGTGTGTCCGTGTTGCCCGTGGCTCGTCCTAGCACCAAGGGTGCTCCAACTATGCACTAACCACTTTGTGTGGGTTGTGTGCAAGCCCGTG
>Ga0209611_10001717_pt1 | contig 37848 bp, 31 predicted proteins | sample S1TSphgellanicum_3_FD_187693 | JGI IMG/M metagenome (GOLD analysis project Ga0209611, IMG submission 187693) | Host-associated microbial communities from peat moss isolated from Minnesota, USA - S1T2_Fc - Sphagnum magellanicum MG (SPAdes) (version 2) | ecosystem: Host-associated > Plants > Peat...
CGCCATGTGTCACATGGTCCCACTGTTAGGGTTAGGGTTAGGGTTTAGGGTTTTCATCTGCTTTGTTCAATGTGCTATCTAGAATTGCCCAGAGTGCTTGTCAACAACAGATCGATCAACAAAACTCTACAATCGATTGGATATAGAATGGGCATCAAGTTTCATTAAGTATACAACCATAAATAAAGGTTTTAGATATTTCATATTCAATGTCTATTTGTAATTTGATTTTTTCATACCCATATGCAAATAATGTATTTATTCCTCACAACCAACATGGATTTTATGGCCTAAGGCAAGTATTGCATTTTGCACCTCTCAAACAATGTGCATTAATTATCATTATGTGGGTATTACTACATGGGATTTTTAGACATTGTGGGTTTAAGGTACAATCTAGGTATTACCTATGTGAACATATTTCAATGATGGAAGATTTAATAGTTCAATGTGGGTATTGCCAAAGTTTGTTTTAGTATATGGTTTCATACTATAAGTATTGTATATGATGTACATTGGAACAATAGGTATTTTATATCATGATATGGGTATTGTAATGGGAATTTTAAGCCATAACATGGATTTTAAAAGAACCATGTATGTGTTGCATTTTGGGTTTTTGTTCAATGATGAATGTTTATAGAATTATAAATTCTCTTGGTGCAGGAATTTGTCCTACTTCCTTCAATCATGGGAAGGGTTCCAAAGTCCCATTCCATTCATGTCCAAAACCCCACCAAGTCCCCTTTCTCAAACAAAGACTTGGTTTGGAGGTTTGGGATATGCCATGGAGGGCAAAATAAAGTGACCATTCAATTTGCTTATGTTCCATATGCTCACATCTCAAAATTCTTGGAAGGTGAATGAGGGGATATGAGCACCCCTACGGAATGGAATGTTTATAAAAACTTTCTGAATCGAACAGATGTCAAGCAACCAACTATCAAAAACCACATCGGACATATGTGGTCAACATTTATGGCATTAACCTTTTTAATTTCTTTAATTCATATACCAAAAATGTAATCATTTATGTCTTGAAAGTTTTTTCGTCTAGGTATTAATGTGAATATGGACCAAAGGACTGTTGGGAATATTCAACCCACACTCAATCTATTAAATGAGGATGCTTAGCGTCATTCTCAATCAAACATTTATACATACGGCCTGTTGTGGTTAAGATCACAATTTATCATAAGGCCCATACATGAATTGATGGGTCATTCGCACATGGTGAACATGACCTAGAATCCATTTCTTATATGTCTCATTATGTTGCACACATGTCACAAACATTGAAGGACCACATATGGGCCCAACTAAGCTTCAGTGACATGGCTAAACAAATATATGACAACATAAAACAATTCAGTGGAAACATGTGAATGTGGGTCAAAGCGTGACACGAGATGATTTCATTCAACTTCAAGACATTGCATATTTGGATTGGAAACATAAGAAAAAGAGTTGGCGTTTACACACCAACCTTACAATTTCAATTTGGTCTAGGGTTCTCCAACATTTAGAAGATGTATTCTTATTTCAAGATGTTAGTGAAATCAACGAGACTCAAGTCCCATTCACCATAGGTATTCAAACACCAACTCAATGTGAGTCCATGTTATCATATCTATTCTTGTCAATGAATTAATCGCATATTTGAAGCCCAAGCTTCAATATTTTGTGCATCATAATTTTGTTGTTAATTGGCAGGATATGCAATTGAAATTATGTTTGAAATTTATGCAATCAAGGTTTGTTACATTAGTGATTGATTTTGTAGAAAATATTGTTTTGCAATTCAAAATGAAGTGCAATCCATGCACTAGCATTATTTTGGTTCACATTACTTATCGACCTAACCCTAATTTTGATCTGGATGATGTAGATTTTTTTTTGATAATTGAATATCACTTTTATATTAATGATGACCATAAACATGATTCCTATTTTGTGCAACATTGCTTGCAAAAACATTAGATTTACATGGTTGAAGAAATATATGCCCCCTTTACTCACTTTGTGTGGTCAAATGGCTATGTATGCCAATTCAAATCACATAAACCTTGGTATTTTGTGGGACATTATCCTAATTTGATAGGTGGGTGTGCAATGATCTAGTCACTTTTTGGAATGGGTCATGGGAAATGAGTTCATGATGGGTTGGGGTTGTTATCAAGCGGTTTTTGTAGCAAGAACAACTAAATGCCCATGGTGTGCATTTATAAAATGCAATAGAAATTATAAGTTTCCTATGCAAAGGTTTGTTTGAAAGGCCATAAACCTTTTACACTAGCCACCGCAAACTAATTAAAAGGATATTTTGGTTCATAAGTATAAATGATGTTGATCGAAACATTGCCCATGCTTGTGATCCAATTCTTGGCACTCAAAAATTGCATTCCATATGTGCCTTGAAGGTCCATTCACAATTAAGGTACCAAAAAAGGAAAAAAAAGACTTAAGGACTTTTTTAAGTTACTTTTTACACATAACATTTATATGAAACAAAATTAAGTGAGAAAAATTGAATAGTCCAATATTTAAGATAATTCATGTGTTAATGGTGATTTTTCACATTCATACATAATTGTGTATGAATATTTTAGTTTAATGCCAAAAATGCAAAAAATCCCAAAATGAGTTTCAATGGACAACCAAACATGTTTTCTGGCAAGATTATTTCCTACACATGTGACTTGCATCAAAAGCTAAACAATTTGAACCCATTGAACATAATTTTTTTATCAAATGGTTTTTAAAATGAGTCCTTTGCCTTGTAGCCCTTTCTTTCAAAATTTCAAGACTTTGAAATTTTTGTATGATTTGGTTTTTCATCAAGTTCATCTAATGAACATGTACTTTCATAAAAGGGGGCATGTTTTTGTTGTATAAAAAATTTGAAATCAATTGTATGATTTTATGCCTTCCTTTTGATTATTTTTTTTTAAATGTACTTTAAACATTTGATTCCTTTAGTTTATAGGATTCAAAATGAAATTTACATAATATCAAAATTATTTTAAAATACTTTTATTTATTTAAAAAGACATCATTTTATCTATTGCCACACAATAATCCAATACAATTATAATAATGTAAGATAAACAAAAATCCAAAGTTATCCTTTGCAATCGTTTTTCAGTTAGACATTCCTTTTTGGTACCTTAATTGTGAATGGACCTTTGAATCAATATGATGTTATTGAACTAATGGTCAGAGAGTTGGCATGTTTTTGTTATTTTTGCATGGAAAGACAATGGTCTACATGTTTGTATGTTCAATGGACAAAGGATTGGAGGCCAGAAACATTAAAACCTACAAATACTCATTTTGTGTGATCTATCATGGAAGAGGAAGATGTTAATTGGGATTATGGTGAGGATGGAGATGCATTTATTACTTGTTTGGAAATAGGAAATAACTTTGTTGTTAATGTTGCTACTAACAATGATGAGGGCTAAGAATTTTGGCTTGTAAGGTGCTTAAAACCTCTTCATAAAGTTAATAAAGATTTCATTGATGACCGTTGGTGATGATGTAGTTGAAGGTATTTATTATCAAAAGTGGGGCACATCTTAATCTTCTTATGTTTTATTAAAAGGCATCTCAAACTGTATTTACCTACTCCCATTTGGTACAAGCGATCAAATTTCCAATGTTCCCAAAACATCATTGTGTGAGTGGTAACGGTCATGTATATGAACTACCTGTTTATGTTTTAGATGGTATAAGATCTATTTTGGTTATTTTAAATGTCGACACTTGATCCTAACTTGCAAAACTTAAATTTACTTGAAGTGGCTTATCAAATGATTGGTGAAAAACTTAATGATTAATATTGACTTGTTTATGACATGAAGTGCAACCCAACTTAGCAATGAAAGGTTGTTTATGAGGTTCAATTCTTCACCAAATTAATAAGTTTTAATATTTAAGTAACTTAAGTAGAATATGCAGTTTGTGCGCATGTTTTTATCATCTGCCCCATATGTCAAATTCACATGTTCTTGCTTAATGGATAAGAAGCCAACATATGGGTTTATGGATGGTGTGAACATTTCAAAAGTTCTCAACTATTGAAGTTGGCCATGAATAATATATTCAAATTTCATGTGCTATTTGTTGTCCTTTCCAAGGTCTGGATGAGCCACATAGCCCTGGTTTGCATGTTGTTGTTGGTCATGGGCTTGCTGAAGAGTGTGCAACGTTGGTAAGTTGATCCACCTTTCAATCTTGGAGCAAATATTTGTGAACAATTGTTAATTATAGTTTATGTCAAGTTGGTTCTTCGATCTGTTAATATATATTTTTTGTTTCCTCATCCCATATTTAAACAAATGTCAAGAAAGTTAGTGCATTCCATTAATTTATCATTATGATGCAAGGAAGCTATCGAAATGAACTCACCAAAGTTACCAGTGCTTATGATTTACCTTCAAGGCGCAATATCTCTTGCAATATGTATTTTGCATCAAAGTAGAGTCCTCTTGTTTTAGCAGGCTACATTAAAGTCACAAAATTTGAATTTGTTACATTTGTTGGTTTCTAAGATTCCAATTTCTTGTTCCATTTTTGACAACTTAAATAGTTGTCTTGAACATTTGAATGGTATGAATATGGGTAGCTTGGTGATTTAATGTTTTTTGCATTGTTTTGTAGGTAGGAAATACACATTGTTGGACCTAGTTATGTAATGAAATACCAAGCAATTGCAGAGAATGCCATTGAGCTATCATTCTTGCTTAGAATTACTTATTGAACAAGATCTAGAAAGGTTACCCTTCCCACCTATATTTCTATTATTGTGGTACAATGTAATGTTTGTAAACATAAAACAAAGATTACAAGAGATGATGGTAATGAGATTTTAAAGGATGAATAGTAATTCTGAATTTGACTTAGTTTTGAGTTAATAACATTGTTCTTCAAACTTAATGGTTAGTTTGGTCCTAAAAATATTGTGTGGAATTTGTATTGTGGTGGTTCCCAAATCAACTTGTTGTTTTGCCTTATGAGCGTTTTTTGAATACTTTTCAAATGTAAAGTTGCAAACTTCTTATTGCAGAGGTTTGTACAATGTACAATGGTCATTTTTTTTTGGAGCTTGTTCTCTAACTTTTAGAACAAAGTGTTAGCAAAAATCATAAACATTAGCAAGTTAAAATTCCACTTTATTACTAAATGAAGATTTTGATTTCCTTTCTGATGTTCAATTTTAAATTCTATATAGCCTTTGAATTACTTGGCCAACATGAACGTTAGCCATGATGCGGTTTATGCACAAGGGGTGGTGCTAAAATCTTGATCCTAACAAATGTCTTGATTCTATTTTGAGGACTGTTAGTTTGACACAGATATAAAAGATACACATGCAAACTAGGACAAAAAATGTCTAGTACAAATCACTTATATATGTACTTGGAATTGTGAAATTGTATTTTGTTTTTACTTTCTTCCCATTTTGATTTGAACTTTGAAATGTGGGTAAACATTGCATGCTAGTTCATGGAAAAACAACATGATATAATCATTGCAAAATTTTTTTACACATCTTTTGAACTATTGATTCAAAAATTTATAAAAGGTATTTACAATGTTGATGGTACATGTCTATAATGCCAAATTTGTAATTGATTTTGGGATGTCAGTGCCCATAAGTGAGGTGACATAATTTGCCTTTTGTATGAGGGACCACTTCAAATGTGGACCCTAAACCATGGTTGTTGCCTTTTTATTTCACAAGGGATGGTTATGAGGAGCATGTTGTAGAGCTCTCTACAAAGCTACCCATAGACTTGCATATAAATTAACTTGAGAAAAGCTATAGGCTTTTCACATCATAGCTTGATCTGCCCCATCCTATGTGAGTTTACATCAGTGAGAACATGTAGAGCATCAAATCCAAAACCCCCTTGAAACCAAACTTCTATAAAGATGTCCCATTTGGACCTCACCAAATGGTACAGGGATTTCAGTAGAGCAGTTGTATGATCACCTTTTAGCCTAAAAGGAACAACATCCAAAACACACCAACAATTATAAAGGTTTCATAACTCTATTGTTTGGAAGGACAAGGGATATTCAATACTCACCTGTGATACAAAAAATGGGAATTTTTCTGCAACAACTTTGTGATACCTATAGGCAAGGGTTCCAATGAGCTATGGTACTCAACAATGGTACTACAATAAAGCAATTCTTTAAATTGCATTTAAACGTTCAACAATGCCAACAAGCAAATGACATATTTGAGAATTGATTTCAAGGCACAATCCAAGTAATCAAGGCAATTGTAAGTCATGATCACCACAACAGCTACCACATCATGTGCACATTAAAAAAAGTCCAGAGATGTATGATACATAAAAAAAAATGTTCAAATAAATAAACAACAAAACTTAATTTGCACATAATTTTGGAATGCATTCCATGTCTATTCAATAAATAACATATGTATTCTTTTGGCTAGTCATGTTCAAGATCAACTATTATGTTCAAGTTCAACTTGCCTCTTGGGGTTTCTTTAACATTCTTGTCATTTGTTCCTTCCCTGCCACCACCCAAGCCTAGTTGAATAGGTCCATTGTTAGCAAAGTTTCCAAGCATGTCCAGTTTGCATATGTAATATCAATCATTCTATGCCTCCTATCATATGTGAGATGATTGTCACAAGAACATTTGAGAACTCTTTACAAATTCACCATGATTAAAAATGTACTTTGATATTCCACAAAGACTAATCCAAGATCCAATGTTTGACCTTCAAGGCGATTCTTCTCTTCTGTGAGATGAATTTTTTTTTATTAAATTACAATTTGGGCAACACCATAAAACTTCATCCATTTCTTCTCTCATCATGTTTGGAAAAATTAAACATAAAAAATATCAAAAAATTTCAATAATTGTGGCAATGTATTAACTAGCAGAACATTATGCTACAAAAGCAATATGTCGCAACCCCACTTTGAGGGAAGTGTGAGGTCGCCATTCACATTCCCAAAAATGGGACTTGGGAGTCCTCCGGGACTCCCGAAAACTTAGAACTCGATTGCAAGGGTCAAAACACCTTGCATTGAGGTGTTCTTTATACCATTAGAAAGGTATTGAAGTGTAAATGTCCAAAATGGCCTTGCATGAGCCATTTGGACATCTGCAGCACAAGTTATAGTTGAAAGAAAGGCCGGGAGTCAAACTGGCAATTTGACTCCCGACCACTAAAAGTCAAAAATCGACCCGATCCCAGTATGTGCAGGTGGAGTGCGACATACTGTTGGAAAGCTCTCAAGGAGAGCTACACGTTTTCTTTAGACCTTGTTTCGATTGGAGGTTAGAGCGAAAAGTTACGAACGCCCAAAGTCCTGAGAGTCTAAATCAGGACAGTTTCGAGACTCCACTTTGGGAAACCTGGGAAAAAGTGCCATTTGGATGCAAGTGTGACGGAAAGGTGCAGAGAATACTATATGGGGGAAGGTGGTGGCTTCCCCCAAGTCCGGGCCGTGGTGAGTCAAGTGAGTCCAAGGTTGCTCGTGGCTTGTCCCAACATTGAGAGTGTTCCGAATGTGAACTAACCAACTTGTTGGTTGGTTTTGAATGCAAGACCGAGTAATTAAATAGTTTGTCCCTCTTCCTAGTCTTATCTCGGAGCTTTCAGCACATCCCTTTTACCCCCTTTAATGCTGGGAGCTGGTAGCAGCACCAAGTTCCAATTATTTCCGTTCTTTAACATAGTTGGACCCTTTTGGGTCTAACAAGGAACTTGGGGGCACGTCACAATAGGTGGCACTATTGACCATGCAAAGATCATGGCACATTACTAGAAAACAATAGCTACTTGACTTTGTGTACTTAATCACAATAAAGTGACTAACCTCCACTATAAATGTTTTGGTATTTAGTTGTTTTTTCAACCACTTTTGTTTTGGACAATCCCCCAAGTGCGGGTAAAATGACAATCATGCTACCTTCTACTACACACAACTCTCCATGCTCGTACATTAATACCATGCACACAATGTCATAACACAATTGGGCATCAATCTATGGACAACAATACCAAAACTCAACATGACTACACTGATATGCCTTAAATTCAGCACCTGTGAAGTCAGCTTCTACAACATTTCACATGATTAAACAATTACTTTCAAATTAAAACAACATTGAGTAAAAGCATCAAGCATTGAAATCATTCAATGAACAAACCTGAACCAAATTGTATTCATTTGACCAAAAACATCATATTGTAATCACCTTGATCCCATGTCTGATAAAAGAAACATGATTCCAAAAAGAAGTATGCCCATAAAATTTGCATATTATTTGGTTATCACAAAGACTTTATCAACATTTAAACCCTATTGGAGATTAATTTTCTATTGATTGGTCTATGTATTTGTTACCAAAATGAAGTTTCATGAACTCATAACTAAATAGTACACTATGTATATGATGTTATACATGTGTAAATACACAAAACACATACATTTTACAAGCCAATTTCCAAAGAAAAACCCCATCATCACTTGCACTTGCCATGCTACTTTTGAACCTTATCAGGACCTTTTTCAGTGCCTTGAGCTACTTTCAAAACTTGCCTAATAGTCTTTGTAGTAGAAACTCGTTTAACCACATGTTTAACAACTATTCTTCCTAGCTTTGACACCTTTGGTTTTTTGATACCAAAATTTGGTGCATCTAAGACTAGCTATTCTTCTATATAGTTGTTTGCAACTTCTTCTACACCTACATTTCCAAGCTCATCCATTAAAATAGGCCCTTGTGGGTCACCTTTTTCTCCTGAATAGGTTTCATCAAGCTCCAAAAAGTTACCATGTTCTTCAAATGTTAATGCCTTTCTATTTGCACCTTTTGAGCCCACTTGGACATTTTTTCTTGCAACCACATTTGGTTGCAAGGGAAATGGAGGTGGTTGAGAACCATGACTTGGCCTTCTAGCATGTACACATTTTGGTGATGAAACCTCTCCATCACATAATTGTTTGGCAACAACTTGCTATTTTGGTGCTAACCAATGAACATTTCTAACGCTACGATTCACATGGTTCTATTGTAGTGGAAAAGTTTATGCTTGTTTCCAAAAGACTTTTTGAAGGTCTTGTAACTGCTAGTACACAAGCATCACACACACTTAGTAGTTAATATCTAGCAAATTACAAATCATAAAGGATAACAAAGTCTTTCAAGTCATGCACAATTTTGAAACATAGGACCATGTGGACTAGATATAAGGCTCTACAATTCACAATAGATTACTACAAAGTACATTATATTACACAAGTGTACTAGTTAGTACTTTCCAACCTGCATTCAACAAATTAGTCCACAATTATGGATTAGTTACATAATACTTCACTAACAGCCTATAATTTGCATTCATGAAGCTTATTAAACAATATCTCAAGCATATTAGACACATGAGTAGACCATGAAGTACACAAAGGCGCTAGATATGTAAACAGAAATAAGTGAACTAATGGACTTGAATTCCATCAAAATAATCAGTGTATAAGGCTAAACTTGACCAATGGACTCAAAGTACACAAGTCCATCATCATTAATTACTTTGAGTCCAAATAATCCACTATAAAAATACACATAGTTTGATGATGTCCACATAATGGACTTGATATATACATAGTCCACAGATGTCCATAAAATGGACAATATGTAGGAACGAATTATGGAAGTGATGGACTTGGATTTTGTCATAGTAATTATAGACAGTTAGACCTAAACAATGGATTGCATGTACACACATAATCATGGCTAACTATTATAAATCCAAATAATTACATTGTAAAAAACCTTTGTGGACTTGATGTACACAAAGTCCATAAAATCAGTCCACAAAAGTACTATGTCAACCTATATAGTACAAAGATGCAAGAAGTTGAAGGTCACATAAATACCAAATTGTTTAATTGTCTTACATTCTTACAACAAATTCCAATATTAGAGTAGCATTCAATGTTCCACAATGAAGAATTTTCACCACCTTTATGCCCTAATCCAATATTGTAAACTAACATTTGGATTTCAAATTTAAAGCACCACTAACCTTAGTCCATAAGATGGGCAGAAACAAATGTGACTTCCACCCAAATGCATCCTATTTATTTATAAGACATAAACCACACTTGGACCTTACAACAAATTCAGAACAAACAAAGAGAAAAATGAATGTAAAATGAGATAAAAATTTGAAGCTTTAAACTTGCCTTTGGTTCCAATCTTGTTGCGCTTCAAATCATCATAAAATGGATTACTATTTTTTCATTTATGTTCACCATGATCATCCAACTTCTCCCTAGGTTTTGAAATCTCAGACCTTGCCCACCAGTCTAGGTGAATATCTTGATTGTAATCCATCACCAAACACTTGGTGGAAATAGAAAAGTGTGCCACAATGCACCAAGAATGATACATATGTAGACAAGACACTAATTGATAGTTCCAGACATGTGAAAATTTTCTACCACAAAATGCACATGATGTAATAATCACAGGCTCCATCCCCCATGTTGAATTTGGGTTATCTAAGTTTAAGTCACCTTTGAAAAAGAAAAGAGGTTTCAGGTGGATAGAAAAACGTCCTTTTCTACACTTAATTACACTATATGATGTGTTTATAAGGCAATCTATTCTTGCTTAACTAGTGTCAAAGACTTTTTTAAGGCAGTCGTGTAGTCAATTTCACCTTCAACAACCATTACTTCAAATGCATCACATACACTTCTTTGCACTTCTACCTTCTTAATAATTTAAAATTCCTCAGATTCCAAATGTTAGGACTGTGAACACCTTAGAGGTTTTTGTCTTAGAAGATGTGAGATGTGCATCCCTAGTAAGTGCACTTTCTAAAAGTGCAAGTACAACATTGTTGAAACAACCATCCTGGATAGAGTCCCATTCAACTTTTTACTTTTTTATGTTTGCCTTCAAATCCTAAAGGTGTGATAACAATTTCGACAAAAAATCCTTCACCACCCATAAATGGTATTACCTATCATCCGCCTGTGTTTTATAACACATGAGGTCCTTGATAACCTCAAGTTACATTTGTGGCAACTTGTTTAACTTACATTTTACTTTTGATAGTTGACTTCAAATTAAGTGTAGTACTCCAACAACTAACTAATGTTCATTGTCGGCTCAAGTTCTATTGGAGCTATTGCAACTTTAATGTCATCCACTAGCTCCCCTTTTGCATCTAAATTTCCTTCCTCCTTGTCAAGGCTAAGGTTTTTCTTGTTTTAAACCTAAAGAATTTATCTTCACTAACAATTTACAAACTTGTTTTTTTCTTGTCTAGGTTGCAAACAAAACCTAGTTCATGACATGACTCCCCTTCTCGCAAACTATACCTTTAGCCATGGCAATGAGAATCAAACATGAACTTGGCAACCATGTTTTTTGATGAAGAACCATCCATAGGTTTTCTATACAAGCGATCAACTCAGGATTGCCACATTGCATGTATTTGTATCCATTCTTATTGACAAGCCCACCAAAAACAACTTCAACTTTTGACTCTTCTAAATCTTTCGGAACCTTCAAAGTTTTCAAAAATCATCCCTAATGACTAAGGTTGTAGGCCTCAACAAAGTGACCTAGACTGATAAACTTAACACCTCGTGTAATAATATGGGGAACTTTCCCATACAAAGGATCGACACCTGTAGAACCTTTAAATTTGCTCCCTTCTTGTTTGACCTTGAACCTCTTGCCATTGCCTAGTCTATTAAAACCCTGACCTTGTGATTGCCCATTCAATTTGCTTCCACTTGCTTGAGACATGTTAGCTAAGACAATAATCATACAATGTAGGTTGGCTTTACATGTTTCAACATGAATGGTACAAAAAGGTCAAGAACATCATGTCCAAATCAAGAAAAAAACAGAACCTTGACAAAAACAATGCTAAGTTGAGTTCTTGTGTAAACTCTATGCACATGTAGGCAAAAATTTGAAAAAAACCCCATGTCATGTTTACATGTGACCTTGACAAAATGGTCAAATTAACATGTTGACTATCTTGTTTAAGGCACTTTATTTTATAAAAAAATATTTTAGTCCATTTAAACTATGGACTCCCAAACATTACATTTGAACCAATTAAATGTGCTTCTACCCTTCAGTTGATTTGAATCATTCATTATAACATTTATTGGTTGAAAGCTTATACATACCCCTTTCATTATTTAGCATCTCAAAACATTCATTTTGTTAAGTCTTTAATTTAAAACTCAGGACACAAGAAAAATAGGTGTCATGGTTCTTGTTATGGTACCCCAACTGTGAATGTAGCCAACAATATCCCTAGTTCTTACAACACAACCTCGAGTTCTTCCCAGATTGGCCCTTGTCACTCCCCCTTTCTTTTTTAACCAATACCACCAATATCGGTTGTTATTGAACTAACAACACCAAGTACCTCTCGTACCCAAAATCTTTCTCTTGTGATGAATGACCAAATTGCTCAACACCTTTGGGATGCAAAGTCCCCTTAATCATCAATGAGCATGGACAGCCCCATGGATGGAGAATAGTTGGATGTTGTGGTTCAAATGGCATCTTATATGCCATGTGACACAATAGACAGTTGGGGGGGTTAGAACAAGGTGCAAGCATATTATATTCCACAAGATGGGGTGACATTGCAGAACATGTTCTTGAGGCGTTGTGAGGGGAAATGGGTGTAATGCAAATCCAATTTTGGGAGGTGACATTGGAGTGGGATGCACTGCGTGAAAATTAGTTGCATGCCAAACAAAGTGTCTTGGGTTAAAACAAGATGTTGCCAATCAACACAAAGCATTAGAAGATGCACTTGTGAGGGCCACTGAGGTAGAAAAGGACTACGTGAATTCTATGGAAGACATTGAATGCTACCATCAAACGTCGATTAACATGAAAGAATAATATTGAAGATATGCTAAAATGTTTATGAAAGCAAACCAACATAATTCAAACCACATCAACTTGCATGTATTTTGGTAGCATTTTTGTCGCAACCCTACTTTGGCCAAGTGTGGGGGTGAAGCCCAACACTTGGAAAAGTTGGAGGTTTGGAGCCCTCCGGGACTCCCGAATGTTCAGAGCTCGACAGCAAGGCCCAAAACACCTCACACTGAGGTGTTCTTGGTTTCATTGAAAAGGTCTTGAAACGTAGATATCGAAAATGGCCTCGCATTGGCCATTCGGACATCTGCAGCCCAAGTTATGGGCAAAAGAAGAGCCGGGAGTCAAACTGACAATTTGACTCCCGACCACTAAAAGTCGGGAATCGACCCTTTCCCGACGTCACCTTAGGGAGTGCGACATGGCGTTGGAAAGATCTCGACGAGGGCTACAACTTTGGTTCAGACCTCGTTGCGATCGGACTCCACAGTTGGGAGTTATGGGCGTGTGGAACTTTGAGTTATGGGCATCCACAAATTCACACGAGCTAAACTAGTCCCTCTTCCTAGTCTAATCCCTGGGCTCCCAACTCGACCCTCTACCCCTTTTTAGAGTTGGAAGCCGGGAGCGCACCGCTAAATCACAATTCCCGCAACTTGACTTTGTGAAACCCTCAAGTGGGTTTCGCCCCGTGACTTAGGAATGCGTCAATTTTGAGCTACGTAGATGGAGACAAAGCTCATAAGAATGCAAGTGAAATATTGTGAAGATGGGAGGTTCTAGTCACATGATTTAATATCATGGCCCAGGATATCCAATATGTTTTTTGACAATTTACCAAATATATAGGAGAATGTAAACATAGATTAGGCAACACATCCTGAGTTCAACTGGGAATATGCCATTGTTTTGTGTAAAAAAAAAGGGGAACTCTTATGGCCCACACCTCAACCTTTCATGCAAAATGAAAAATTATGCCTTATTTGTGCTCCCCATTTGGACTAATAGGAGCTTAGATTTTGGGCACTTGCCAACACATGTACCATTTGTAATGCTTAATCACTTTGATGGTGGCAAGGAAGAATTGTTCACAATGTAAGGCCCCATTTCAAACGCCTATACAAATGATGTAATCTTCAAATGGCCATGCCACAACATTGCAAGTACAACATGTTTAACACCCAATAGGCCATAAGCATGGGGCCTAGACATGAAATGGATTTGGAATATTTAGCATGTTTATTATTACATGGGGGATTCAATACGACAAACGGCAATATGAAGGCATGTGAACTGTTGTACCCATTAGTGACCGATACACAACGCTATTGGTTTTATCAAATATTGGCGTTAATCTTGACCCCACATCAACTTTGGGCATTGGGGGTCTTGTACGCCATAAGTATAGTTGATTAATGCATGGTTAGGCTCTGAATCACTTTATGTTGGCTTTTTAAGTCTTGCAAATGTCGGACTTGAAGGATTTAGTTGCATAATTGGGGTGCATTTGTGTTAATGATTATATGCAGGCCCACACTTGGCTCTAATGTAATATCCTCAATGTCATCAACTACAATATTGGAAGGATTGACGAGTGGGTCTACTTGTATGTTTGAGGTGTTTATTAATGTCTATTGTGTGTCTAGTTTTGAAATGATGATTCAAATTAATGGTGTGTTCGAGTTACAAGGGGGAACACTTCCATGGAACCCCATTGATTACATGGGCATGTGTTGACTTGGGACTGTTGGAGCATGTATAACATGGGGGAGTGCATTAGAAACTTGAATAAAATCGTCAAATAATGGCATGTTCATATTTGCATCACCATTATCAAACCTTTGAACCTACTAAACCATTGAATCAAACAACAATTTTGAAAACGAAATTTCATCATCATTAAGGAATTCAAAGGGGTCATGTTCAACTTCATCCTCATCAAACTCATTAATGTTATGGGATCCTCACCTAATAATTCACTTTTGTTTGCACTTTGATCGACATTGGACATCGAGTTTTTAAACAACATATTTTTCTTGTACCATGCCATGAAGTTGGCATTAGGTTATTTTCGCAAGAACTTATTATTAACCTATATGTATACTAAGTTTTCCACCTAATTCAATGTTAATCACTTTTGCACTTTGCTATGGACAAATGAATATTAATTCCAATTTTGTGTACATGATGATGCGAAACACACTTGCGCCAAAATGTGATGGGCAATGGGTGCAGATGTGCGTCCACCAGCTCCAATCAAATACCAACATTCATGTGGGAGCAAGTCTAGGTCCTTCATTGGGGGTGTGTCAAAAAAAGGACCTTGACTTTTGACAAAATTTGCTAGGTGCAAACAAGGTAAAGTAGACAACTCCCTACTTCTTGTTAAAAACAAAACATGTAGCCATGAAATTTTTTTAATGTATTGAAAGTAGAATTTTCTTTTTGTATAATAATTAACATGATGATAATCTTTCATTTTATGTTTAAAATGTTGAAAAACCCCATTTTGAAAGTAAAATTAAGTAGAATTTACAAAAATAATTTCTACTTGCACAAAATGTCCGATCTTACAAAATGGGCTACATGTAGATGGAATATTGATTTTTAAAAAAATCAACTTAGTGGATCCCTAAAAAATACTTATGAATCATCAAATTATGAATATTATAATCATAACATATCAAAATTCTAACATGAAACAGGTTTGAACACCATTTTGACCCAATTAGTTTCAATTATACTTTCGACTTATTTTTATGATACCAAAGTTGTTCAAACTTTGTCCAACTTCCCATAACCTAAATGTAGGGCCCTATGGTTTTATATTTTTACTTCAAAATATTTTGAATCTATTTTTTTATGTCCATATAAAAAACTATTCCATTTTTAAATTAGATTTTGGGCAGATTAATTTCTTTATCTACTTTACCTTGTTGACACTTTGTGAAACTTTTTAAAGTTAGGGCATAGGCGATCGAGGTACCATCTATTTTTCACAAAACTCTATTTAAAGCTTCCTTTTCATTTACATCATCATGTAGCTTTCACCCAATAAGTATGGATTGAAAAAGGCCCATGCATAATGTAGGTCAATCATCAACATTTTCCACTTCATGTAAAATTGATCTTCAATCACATCTGCAAGGTTTGATGGCAATTCAAATAGTGGATTTTATAATGAAAGACATGTCATTCCAACTTTTTCATGGGAAGCCACACCCTCCCCATGTAAAGTTGTTTGCCATCAAATGCTTTAAATACATTAAAACCGGTTCCATCATGTGCACAAAGTTGGCACAAGTATCCAAAAATTTGTCCTTCCTTACATTAACTTGAAAAACTCTCACCTTGGTAAGTGATTTTTTATGATGGTTGTCACATAATGTGTTGACAAAAGTTGTCTAATCATATCAGCAATAGTTTGCTCAATGGTAAGTTTGAATTTGAACAACCTTTCAACCATTAAAAAATTGGTTGCAAATCATGTTTTAGTGGGGTTTAGTAGCATTAGGTTGGTCTCATAATGACAAAAAAATGTTTGTGGCACATGGTGTTATTGTATGAAAGAAACAATAACTTTTGCCTTTTTCACAATTTGTTTCACCCATGTTCCTTTTCCCCAATCTTCTAATAGCAAGTCCAGACAATGAGTAACACAACCTTGAAAATAAAGATTCGAAAAATGACGAATTAGAAGGTTAGAAGCACTTTTCATGTTTGTACATTATTTTTTACAAATTTGTACAATGTTATTGACTCCAATGGTTTCAATGTATCCAACCAATGTATTACATATTTAATAGGCATCCTTTCACTCCCCAATTGTGTCAATGGAACCTATGAATACATCGCCACTTGGACAAACAATCATTATGTTCGACAACCTTGGATGTTGTGCAATGTTGTCCCAACCAAAAGAACAAATAGTTGCTCCATATTTGTGAATCGAATTATGTGTCCTCTTGATTACCTATTTGGACACATCCACCTTGGATTACTTTAACAAATATGTGCATAATCCATGGCATGATGGTGTAGTAGGTTTGAGATTTGGAGGTTGCTTTCACAGCTTCTATGAATGTTGGGTGTCGAACAACATTGAAAGGGATATTCACCTCATAAAAAAAAGTTGCCCACTTTTTTTTTAAATCTTGTTTTTTAGCTAAATTTAATCCCTTAGGCAATAAAACCTATTGAAAGGTTCGAGTGTTGTTATTTTTGGATCTATTAGAACCTTTTGTGTTATTTTGCATTCTACTTTCCTTGGCTTGTCCTTTAGCATTGAATACCATGGACTCCACACATTTTGCCTTCCCTCCATCAATAAAACATTATACACAAGATCAATAGGCTTGATTAATATAATGAAGGTATTCAACAATAAGATCAGATTCCACCTTTAATGCTATAATTGAAATTTACCACTATTGTAAATGCAATATGATAATTTGAAATTCAAACACCCATAATGGTTTACCCCTCCTTCCCAAGGTATATGGCAATGGTTGGTGTTAAACAATACAAGGCCCACACACCTCAAAGGAAAAAATGAGTAAATTAACATGCAAGGTCTACATTTCATTACCAAGTAGGACCAAACTCCATCACCAAATCAAATATTGTCACCAAATTAATGTTGGAGGTCAATCCACCATCAATTGGACAACTAAGATCCAGAGAAGTACATTGATCAAAAAATTTTGCCACACAATTGGTGACGGAATGCTTTAGGTCACCATTTGTGTGGTGATGGAAAATTTTCAATTGCTATAGGCTTGGAGACCATTTCATTCCATTGCTAATTGTTTGGTGATTCGATTTTTCTCAATTGCTGCATGATTGGCAATCAAAAAAATTGGTTATTGCAAGGTTGGTGATTGAATTTTTTCAATTGTTGCAAGGTTTATGGCTACTGAAACAAGTCTAGTTTCAATCACCATAAGCCTATTTAGGCAGTTTGAAAGTGCTTTTGACCTAGGTTGACCTTATATTGACCATTAAAAGAAACGTTATCCATTTTGACAATATTTTTGCAACTGCTATGTGACTAATGTCCAAACCAATTAATTTTACGACTAATAGTGTGTTAGTTCTACATGCCCATGTAATTGTAACTTGTTATAATCGCATATGTAACTACAGGAAGGGTTGAACCAAATTCTTGTAAATGCGACTATAACTTATGACTAATATGATTTTCATGTAGATGAAAAGTAAACAATGTCATCCAATTTTGATTGCATCCATTGATGGATGATAACGTAGTTGTTTTCACAATTATAATGAAAGTTTGTGCAATTAAATAGTATATTCTATCGGAATAAATAAACATAAACCACACATGGTAAACTTTGTTATTTCAATTGGATTATTATCCTTTCAATGTACCCATCCATGGGTCTTCCATGATATAATATCTAATAGCTAATAGTTTGTTAAAAAATGCTATCATAACTTAGTTGGTAAACTAAATTAGGTAAGCTTAATAGGTTATGTTAAACTAAGTAGGCCTATGTACATTGGTAGCCTAGCCTAGCTTGCATATTTAGTTAATTGGCTTAAGTTATCTATATATAGGTATAGTAGGCTAGTTTAATAGGTGTAGTTAATAGGCTATGCTATGAAGGTTAGAGCTAGTTAGGTTAGGCAGGTAGTTGGAAGGCTAGGTCATTAATTAATTGGTAAACTAGGTAGTAGGTAGTAAGTAGGATAGGTAATAGGTAGGTCAATTAATTTATTGTGTGAATATGCAATCATGCTTTCATATTAATTAATTAATTACATTATGTATTTAATCAATTAATTATATATGCTAACTAGTATGTAATAAGTAGAATAGCTACTAGTAGGTAGTGGGTAGGTAGGTAAGCTAAGCAAAAAATATTTTATTTTGTGGATATGTCATAATGTTTTTGTATTAATTTATTAAATGTAAACTAAGTAATTTATTTATTAGGTAGGCTAGTTAATAAATAGTAAATATGTAGCCTAGGTAGTATGTGATAAGTAGAATAAGTAATAGTACATAGTAGGTAGGTTTGGTAATAAATAGTAGGTATGTAGCTTACTTAATATGTAATAACTAGGGTAGGTAGTAGGTAGTAAGTAGTTAAGTTAAGTAGTAGGTATTTTATTTTATGGATATGTCATATTTTTTATATTAATTGATTAATTAATATGGTAGGTTAGTTTATAAATAGTTAATGAAAATAGTAAATATTTTATTGTGTGGATATATGATTTTTTTATATGGGATAAATGATGTGATAGTGTTTTAGTGTTGTAGTGTTTACCTTTCATTAAAATTTGTCCCATATCGTTTGTCTACAATTTCAAACTTGTAAAGTATATAAGTAGGTGAAGGAATAAACTAGATTGATGGTATGCACTATAAACATAATGCATGTGCCATTTGGGATGAACCAATCAAAAGGCTTATCCCCAACAAAATAAATACAATCCTACCTACCTACATAGCTTATGCTAGGTAACCTATTTTACCCTAGCCTAACCTAAAATAGGTAGCCTATTATAGTTCAACCTAGGATAAATTATACTTAATAAAATAAAATATTTAATTATTTTAATTGTAATATTTATTTTTTGAACAAATGGAAAATTGCCATGCATTTTATGGCCATTGGTTCTTTAAATTACCACATGGCTAAATCCTAACCACATATCAATGACACATTTGGTAGTATGCGACTATTCCACACATGTAGTCACAAATTGGGGTTCCACGTCATATTAAGGATTATCCATGGCAATGGATGAGGAATTTTGGCTCAGTTGTAAGGTTTGTGACTACATTTTCAACTTCATGGCCATGTCATGTTTTTTGTGACTAACTATTTTATGGCATTTGTCCAAGCTAACTAGGTTATTTTCGGTTGCATGTGTCCATTATAACTATAATTGAGTTACAAATTCAGTCATTGATTTTCAAATTTCTTTTAATGGATGTGACGCAAGGTGTGCATCTATGTCTAAATGTGTCTATGACATTGTGACAAACACATGAATGTGGTGACAACCCTGAGTTAGTTGTGTACTACAATTATAGTCATACAATTTTTAAGTAATTATTAATAAATTAGTTAATTATGGACATTTGATTTTAAAATTATGCAACAAAATTTTATGAATGTATTAAATTGCAAATGTGTGTTTTCTACATCCTTGCATGAATATGTTGTAAATATTGCAAGTTTCATCCAACGTGTGTGATTAAAAGACATTTAGTACATGGAAACACATTTGGCATTTTGACATTGTCATAAAAGTTTTACCAAAAAAAAAAGAAAAAAAATTGGTAAAAAAATATAGGAAGGATTTAAAAAGTATGCCAATATGTAATTAATTCCCCCAATGCTTGCAAACTAGCATCTATTATTGTTGTATAATTTAGTTAATATTGGAAAATAGTTGATAATTAACAAACATTGCCCATTTGGAGTGCAATGTGAGGTTGGAAATTCATAAAAAATTTCTTTGATTTGGGGGCCACCATAATATGTCAATGCAACACTAGATATTAATAAATATTAATAATTTCCTTGTAGACTAGATGATCTAACAAAAAAACATCAATGTGAATGTTTTTATTTGACAAATTAAGATTGACATATTATTATTTTTCAATGTCTTTTTTTTCATTTAATTTATGTCACTTTTGTTTTTATGTTTTTGGTGCATTTCTTATCTTTCATGTGTTGTGTTATTTAAGCAATTAAAAATATATATATTCATGATTTTTCTGAATATTCATAATTAATAATCTATTGATTTTTATTTGTTATTGGCATTGGTGTCCTTTGTGTGAATTTTCAATAATGGTGTTTGTAATTGAAAAAAAAATTTGGACCTTTCATTCTTGGTTTTAAAAATCAATAATCTATTATGTTGCAGCTAGTGGCCACTAGCAAAAATGGTATATAAAATTTGAAACTAAAAATAAATAAATGTATTCCAAATATCATCTTTAGATCCATAGATATTGTAGCCATTATTGGATTGGCATGGTGACTTTTCTTTGAGTTTCAAATATTTGAGTTTTTTTTGTCACTAATGGGAGCACTAACACATGGGTGTCATTATTAATCATATATTATTATTACTATATATATCACCTAGTGGTTAATAGGCAAAATACTCTTTTCACAGTTTATTGAATTTGAATATACTAATGTTTTTGTTTTAGTACATTGAACATGATTTTTGGATCCATAAACATTATGGGAATTGTTGGATTGTCATGGTGTTTCTTCTTTGAAACTATTGACACACATTGTGTTACAGAATTGAAAATAGTGATAGATTATGTCATCTTTCAATTGTACCCTAAGAGTGAATAAGGACAACCCAAGTTGAGGGATTTAATCACCTTAAATGGATTAGAAATGCATTGTAATTGTTTTATCAAATTGATATGAATTCTTTTAAAAAATCATTAGTTTTAGAACATTTGTTAGGCTTTAGTCTTTTGCATAACGTGTTAATGTATTTACATTAAAAGAAATCCCCCAAAATGTAACTAATGCATTTATAACTACATGTAACTAATTGTCATTTGCAACTACCTTTAATTATTTTTACAACTATTTTGAACCTTTGACCATTCATGCAACAATGCCACAACTACATTTGCAACTAATAACTTTTTTATTTTACACATTTGAATTTTTTTCATCCATGATCATGCCCATATGTCCCATTAATTGTCATGGATGCCAATGCCATGGAGTTGATTCATTTGAATACTCATCCATGTACCTAATATTTAGTTTCAGTTCATTTTTAGTTAACTTCCAGTTAAGTTTTAATTCACTTCCACTTAACTCATAGGTCACTCCTAGTTGACTTTTAGTTCATTTTAATTAAGTCTTAATTGAATTTTAGTTAAGTCCAAATTAACTCTTAGTTAACTGAAAGTTACTCCAAAGTTAACTCATAGTTATCTCCTAATTAAATCTTAATTAATTTTTAATTAAATCTAAGTTAACTTTCAGTTAAATTTTAGTCAATTCATAGTTGATTTTTAGTTAAAAAGGTTCTCAAAAAGCTTTTTTACTTGATGCACACATAGAAACCTCCTTGGAAGCTTATTTGAGTTAGGTCTCTAAAGGGGTATAAATAAAAGTAAGATTTCTCATTTCTTTAAGTCTGTTCAACATTAGTCTTAGGCACGATCTTGCACCATAGCCTTGTCATGTTCTTTTCATGTTTAAGTTTTCATATGTTAATATAATAAATATCCATTTTCATGAATCACATAATCCTATCTTGTTTGATTCCTTGTTTAAAAGTTAGATTTAAACCTTTCTTTTAACTTTTGTTTTTGTGGATCTTCATGTTCTTAACATTAGTTGTAAATGGAACCAAATTTAGTTGTACCATTAAGGTGTCAAGATAGCCCTTAGTGGTATACATAGGTGTATTAGGAAACTTTTGGAAGGTATGTGTATTTTTGCTAAATTCTATTAGGGTATAATGGGGGTATGTTTCCATTTGTGTATTTATAAAATTGTATTTAATTTCTATTTAAACAAATTTACTACCTACCTACTTAACTATATATGATTTTTTACCTACCTAACATAAGCTACCTACTTCTTAATTAGTTACAATTATTCTTAATTAATTGATAATAAAAAAATCATATTTAATATTTATAATTAATATTTTTATATTATTAAATATACTAGTTTTTAAATATTAATTATTATTTAATGCATAATGAATAATGTAATTATTTAATAACCAGTAATGAAATTTTATAACAAATTAAGTTAGTTAATTAATTCATATTTTATAATAATAATTAACTCATTGATATTTTTAATATTTACGAATTTATTATTTAAAAACTCATAAATATTAAATTGGTTAATTAATATTTACTTAATAATTTAATGTTTTTATTATTAATTTCTGAACCAATAATTTATAATGTAAAATTATTATGTTAGTTGGTTATTATTTAAATATCAAATATTGATTATTTAATATTTTACTTATTTATTTTATTAATTTACTAAATTTTATAACTAATAAGTTAATTAATAATTATTTGTCTAATAGTTATTTTACATTCTAAATATTAATTATGAAATATTATTTAATAACTTATAACTAATAATTGGTTAATTAGTTAATTTATTATTATTTAATTATTAATTAATAATTATTATAAATTACTTACTTATGTACTTAATTATATAATTAAAAAAATTAAAAAGGAGGACAAAAGATATGAAATAAAAATTTTAGTTGCAACTAACTTACAAGTTCAATTTTTATCCTAAACATTTTGTTATTCACTTCCATTTTGATAACTATTTATTGAAAAGGCTTTGTCCTACACTTTCACATAAAAAATACATGTCAATTGGGTTGAGCCAATCAAAAGAGCTTATTCCTTAAAAAGTTTAATTTTAAAGGTTAAACATAAAAGAAATTAAAATATTTACCTACCTACCTACCTACTTACCTACCACCTTATCCCACCTACTTACCTACCTAAATATTGATTTTAATTCATTTTGACCAAAATTCAAAAATGCTATTTGGCATATTGGTATTATGTCATGTGTCACAATCTAAAACCATTAAAAATAAACAATGAAAATCCACCATCTATTTCTAAAACAAATATATTTCAAACCTTTTTCATTTGCCACATGTCGTTATGTAAATTACTAACTTTTGTGGTAATATACAAATGGCATATAATAATATATGGATGGTGAAATATTTTGTTAGTTGTTGACTTCATTCACACTTGCAACTATTGTATAATACAACATGTTTATGCAATTAGTCAATTTTTAGTAGCAAATGTCTTTTGCAACCAGAACATAGTTGCAAATGGTAGTTGTTTTCTTCCAATTTTCTTCTACTGCTATCCACCATCATTCCTTTCTTTAATTAGACACAATATGTACATGTTGATGTTATTTTTTTGGGAATTCTTAGTGACATTCTCATGTTTACTTAACAATAAGCTTACTAAGACACAGATCTAAATGACATTCATTTATAAAATGATCATAAACTTATTAAATCAGCTACCCAATAGGTAGAGTTCATCCCATCCAGTAGATTGTCTAAAGTCCCAAATTAATTAAATATGTGTTTTAATCACCAAATTAAAAATTTATACTCAATGTCCATAATGAAAAATTTAATCTTTAATATGCTAAGTTGATGTTATTTTGACCTAGGTTGACCTTATTTTGAAGTGATGATGGGTAATGTGAATGTCCAAACTAACACAATGTGTTGTGACATTATGACAACCTTATACTTGTGCCATTGCAACTTGTGCTTGCTTCATTATGTGAACATCATAGACTAGTAGCTTATTTATTTCCTTTAAAATATTTTTCGAACTATGAACTCAATGAGAAGTTCTACCATTTTGGGCATCACATTATTCATGCTAGTGATTTCTTATGCATGGTTTTCTATGCTACAAGATTGGTTAATTCATTTCATTTGTATGAAAACAATTATTATGCCCAATGGCTTTTGATTTTCAAGTTTGATTTTGGTTTTATTTTGCATGATGCAAGTCTTGGAGTTTTTGGGAAAGTGAAGGGTCATTACAACCTTCAAATATTATCACTCATTAGGAGGCCCTTTCAAAATGGTGGTAATGGTAATATAAGTTAACATTTCAACAATGTAAATATTACATGTCATGATAAAACCCTAACTTTCACAAGGCTCCACTTTTCTATTTTGTTGTTTCTCCAAGTTTTATTGGGTAGAATAAACTATAAAAATTTTTTTGACTAATATTTTGATCTTTTGTTTATGTGAAGATTTATAATTGTAAAAACTCATTTGAAATGATTAATTTTGAGTGGCATTCAATATTTGGGATGCAAATTGATACAAATGAAGAAAAATAACACAAATACTTCAAAAATCTAAGGCTACCTTTGTGTTCAAATGTAGCTTTTGCATATGACAAAAACTAAATAGTACTATGTGTTTGTTCATTTTTCCAATTTTTAATTGTTGAATACACACATATATTTTGGTGATTGGTATATATGCTTTTGTGTTGATTATCATTGTATAAATTAGTGTTGTATGGTTCTTTAATCGCATGTCAAGTATATTGTAATTCTTTAATTGAATAAATGGGTAGGTATATGACCAACGGTTATGTTTTGATGAAAGCCCCGCCCTTGGAACTAATTTAGCATTTGTGAAATCACAAACACCTACCCCCACCTTGGAACGAATGATTTCAGAATTGTAGTTACTTGCCCCCACCTCAAGACTTGGCTTTGAAAATGGCCGAGGTTTTTTGATAAAGAACTAGATTGCTTTGAATTTTAAACCCAAGGTTTTTTGGTGGAAAACTACCATCCTAGGAATTAAAAACTCGAGGGTATTTGAAGAAAACCAAAATTGTAGAATTTTAAAAACTAAAGGATTTTAGGGTTTGAGTAAAGAGAGCTCAAGCTTTTTTATGTGCATTCTCCATCACCACACACCATAAACCTTCTTGAATGTAACCTTGACTAGAACACCAAAGGACGTCGCCATTTTGAGGAGCACTTTTTTTCAACAATCATGATGGCATGGGATCAAATTGTTTAGGATGACGAAGAAGGTAATTTGTAATTTTAGATTTTTAAAAAAAAACTATAATTGTCCTTTTTTTCTGTTCATTATGCATTTTCTCTTTTCTTTTGTTGGCATTTTTTATGGTGTTATGTGTCTGTGCTATTTTTCTCCAATCACTTTCTCTGACATTTATTATTTATCCTTCTTCTAGGAGCTTGGGAGCTCAAGGTTTGAAGTTTGAATCTTCATTATAGGTTGTTGTTTTCACTTGCTTGTTTCCTTGTCAAACACCTTTGCCTTTGCAACCATGACCGTTGCCACTACCACGTCCCCCTTTTATTTCTACTACCTACTATTGCCATGGCATCTTTTTTAGTTGGGATCCTAAATGCCAGCGCCCAAGCCATTGAAATTAATGTTGTTTGTGTTGTTGTTGGACCCATTGCAGGTTATGATAGTAGCAACAATGGCGTCAATGGTTTGGAACTCAAGCTTCATAATGATGACAACCTTCCCGATCAAGAGGAGTTGCTAGAAACAATGAAAAAACAACTTGTTTGGTGGAAGCCTCACCAAAGGACCTCACCCACTTGGGCATTCTTCAAGGTAAACAACAATCAACATGTTGATTTAAAGCAAAGTCAAGTCATGCGATGCGTTGTTTACCATAGAAAGAAAATTGGTCCCGAAATTCTGGCCTTATGCACAAGGTGCTACAAAGGCCTCATTGCATACAATAAATCCAATGGCATATTAGCCATGACGAAGCATGTGGAGCAAGACCATGCCTCTTTGTTTAGGTGGTTTAGGGAAAAGCTCGAGTTGCATTCTTGACCATCTTTCGATTCTGAACCTCCAACTAAGCAGCAACAAGTAGCCTTAAGCTCCATTTTGGGTTTTTTTTTTCCCCACACCTTTTTTTGAAAAATCATGAAATGTAAACGAGGTTTTTGGAAAATGTAATGTTATTCATGATTAAATTTTTTTGCCACTAAGGATTATTGTCGCAACCCTAGCTTTGGGCTCATGACCAAGGCTAAGGGGGGGTTTGCAAGGTTGCAGGCCAAGAAGAAGGAAGCCCGGGAGTCAAGGCAAAGGCATTGTAAGAGTGCGGGCCAAGAGGAAGCCCGGGAGTTAAGGCAAGAGGAAGCCCGGGAGTCACATCACATACTCCCGGGAGTGTTAAAAAATGTGAGGGAGTATGAGGGAGTGAACCCTCACACTCCCAAGGCAACTCCCATTTGGGGTCCCGGTGGACTCCCGAAACTTCAGAGAGCGATTACAGGGGCCAAAACTCAATGGCTCGTGGCGTTCTTTATACCATTGAAAAGCTCTTGGAGCGTAGATGTCTAAAATGGGCTCGCATGGCTCATTTGAACATCTGAAACACAAGTTATGACCAAAAGAAGGGCCGGGAGTCGAACTGCCAGTTTGACTCCCGACCACAAAAAGTCGGGAATCGACCCGATTTACTTAGCTGTAGGAAGCGTGCCACATATCGTTGGAAAGCTCTCGACAAGAGCTACAACTTTGCTTCAGACCACATCGCGATTCGAGGTCTGCTCGCAAAGTTATGGGGCTCCAAAGTGGCTGGAGTTCCCTTTGGCGCGATTTCGGGACTCCCATTCGGGAGTCCCGGGAAAAATAGCCATTTGGATGTAGCCTCCGTGGAGAGCTGCATAGTATACTATAAGGGGGAAGGTGGTGGCTTCCCCCAAGTCCGGGCCGTGGTGAGTCTTGTGTGTTCGTGTTGCCCGTGGCTCGTCCTAGCACCAAGGGTGCTCCAACTTTGCACTAACCACTTTGTGTAGGTTGTGTGCAGGCTCGTGTGAGTGACTTAAGCTTGTCAACTCTTCCTAGTCCCATCCCGGAGCTCCAACACGCCCCTCTACCCCTTAAAGTGTTGTGAGCTAGGGAGCGTGCTCCGACTCCTTCCTTTTCCGCTGCTTTCTACTTGGGCTCACATTTGAGCCTTTTAAGGAGTTGGGAGTGCATCAATTATGGAGTTTGTTTGGTTCCAAAGGTTGGTTTTTCAATTATGCCCAAGGGTGAGCTTTCCATCCAAAAGGGTTTTCACTGAAAAGGTTCTTCTTTAGTGAACATGACCTTGATCGAGTTTGTGCAACCTGCCTTGGCAAAATGTTTGACCACCACTTGCACTTTTGATAAATGTGGATATCCAAGGGGGCCCACAATGTTTTTATAGTGGTTGTTAATTTTTTGTCCATTAGTTGGGAGTCAAAACACATCATGATTAGGTTATTTGAGGCTAGCATTATGAACGGTGCTACGTTAATTGTGAAGTTGAAACAAATCCTTGACAAATTTTGAGGCCACCCAAAAGATTCTGGCCTATGTCAAGGATGAAGGTTCCAATGTGGCCACTTGTGTTCAGACTCTAAAAGCAATTGTGTCTTGTGTAGATCTTGACACAGCGGAGTCATTTGATGGCTTTTGTTTTGGGCACATGCTATTGAAGGTGTGCTAATATGCAACATCCAACAAGAAGGTGACTCGTGGGTTATTGTATGCATTTATTAAATTTGTCCAAGTAGATGTCCAAAAGTGCATCACATGGCCAAAGAAATCCGACAAGGGGAGGCAAGCGTGGGAGAAGGTGTGCGTGGATTCTAGTTTCAACTTTCGCAAATTGAACACCTTCATGAAAACGAGGTACATGGAAATTCTCCATTCCTGTTTTTATTTTTAAGGTTGGTGGATTTATTTATACATATATATTTTTCCAATGCCCATTTATTATACCTTCAAAGGGATTTTTTCAAACATGGTCTTTGATGGAAGAATTCAGCACCCACATCTTTTAATGGTTGTTTTGTGAATTTTTTTTCCGAGGTGATTTTTGATGATGGCCAACCTTGTGATTTTGATTTAGGGTTTGGTCTACCATTGGGAGAAAATAAAAGGTTACGCCAATTTCCAACAAATCAATTTTAGTAATAATTATTTTTTATTTAATATCCTTGACAATGTCTTTTGTTTGATGTCCTCCACATTATCTTTTGTTTGATATTTTCCCATTAATCGTAAAAGATGCCTTTGTAATATTGGTGGCCAATGGCCACCACCTCCTTAATTGTTCTAAGAGGTGGCAATTCAAAAATAAAAGTTTGCATCTCATTTTGAAGAGCACTATAGACATGCAAGATGATCAACTTTGGCACATTACAACGTTAAACCCTAAACCTTTAATTTTTTCATACAAAATCTAACAGGTTATATCAATTAAGGTTCTCCTCTTGCCTTGTCAAAAAAAGAAGAATATCTTTTTTTTGCTCAATTAGATGGATCTGCATCATTGTGATGAGGGCAACATCAAGGTAATTAATCTCTAGTCGTTTTGTGACTTGTATAGAAAACCTCCTCTAGGAACATTTGTTCAAGGATGGTGAAGATGGGATAATTGGAGAAGTAACAAATAACCAAAAAACTTCTTTACATTTAATGTTATGGAAGTGATAATGAGCCATAAATTGGGCCTCCAATTGACAAGGCCCTTCTAAAGGCCAAATAACACATCGGTGTGGATTGTTTGTTCATGAGCCTCATCAAACATGATCATAAAATAAGAAACAAGCTCTTCATGTGAGATTTTCCACTTCTGATTTACTTTTTTTAGCTCTTTAGATGCTTCATTCATTTGATTTTAGCTTGTGTGACTTTTTTTTTCCATTTTTAGCTCCTTAATGGCCTCAATTAATTTAAAATGAAATTTGCCACCAGGTATTTTAGGTGAGTTTCACCAGATTTGATGAAGTTGTTTTGTTTGATTTCAATTATTTTATGATGCCCATTCAAATTAGGGTTCAAATGTTCATTTATCATTATAAATATGATTTATTTATTAATTATTTATGGCTTCGATTGATTTTAGGTGAATTTTTTTGGTCTAGTGAATTTGCTTTCCTTGATTTTAGCTTTGTTTTGCCCATTCAAATTAGGGTTTAAATATTTAGATGTTTAATGTAACTTATTTATAACCATTTGTGGCCTCAAATTATTTTAGGGTAGCTTCTCAAGATGTGATTGGGTTTTTTTGTTTGATTTTAGTTCTATTATGCCCCATTTAAATTACGATTTAAATTTCAAATGTTCAAATGCTTAATGTAAATTATTTACAAACCATTTGTGGCCTTGAATTATTTTAGGTGAACTTCCCAGGTTGTGATTGGGTTTCCATCTTTGATTTCAACTTTGTTATGCCCCATGTAAATTAGATTTTTAATTTTAGATGTACATATGCTCAATGTAAATTATTTGTAAACCATTTGTTACCTCGATTTTTTTTTGTTAATTTCCTAGGTTGTGGTTGGGTTTCCATTTTGATTTTGGCTTTATTATGCCCCATTTAAATTAGGGTTTAGATTTTAGAGGTACATATGTTTAATGTAAATTATTTATAAACCCTTTGTTGCCTTGTTTTATTTTTTGTTAACTTCCCAAGTTATGATTGGGTTTCCATCTTTGATTTCAACTTTGTTTATAACCCATTTAAATTAGGGTTTAAATGTTCAAATGTTCAAATGTTTAATGGCTTGATAAAATATTTTAATAAATCTCTAATGGAGTCGGTCAATTTAAGCTGGACTTCCCGGGTTATGAGTGGGTTTCTTTCATTGATTTCAACTTTGTTATGCCTAATTTTCAATTACGGTTCAAATGTTTAGATCATTAATGGCTTGATGAAATATTTTTATAAACCCTTGTTAAAGTTGGTTGATTTAAGGTGAGCTTCCCAGGTTATGATCAAGTTTCTTTCAATGATTTGAACTTGTTGTGCCCCGTTTGAATTAGGTTTAGGGTTTAGGTGTCCCTTTTTTGTGTGTCATAGTGTAAATATTCTTGACCTTCTAATTACATGATTTTTTTAAATTAGATTTTTTTAAAATTTTGAAAAAAGGAACTCACATATATGATCTATATTATCATAGAAATAACAATTAAAAAGGAAAAACCATGTGTTCATTTTTTGGTTTAGGGGGGACTTTAAAACTTGTATTTTAAATTTATTCACAATCCTTATTTAGTCCTTAAATAATTGTAAATGGATTCATAGATTTTGGGTTATTAAATTATTTGTTTGATAATATTTTTCCACAAGTTGTATGATCAAAATGGAGACTAAAATTATTATTAAGGATGTCATTATTAATGGAAGTGGCCATTTGAGTACTTTTTTGGAAGGTTAGAATTCACAAGTACTTTTCAATATGTATTTTTTGAGTTTGATTCAAGTGTTTTCATTGAATATTTTTTATAATGTATTAAAATGTACAACACAAAGTTCTTGCAAAAACTTAATTTGTAATAAGAAAACTCATTTAAAAGGTGATGACAACACCAAAAACAATGTAGAAATGGACTTTTTCATTGCATTTTTTGGTCCACTATAGTGTGCATTTACCTTAGGGTTCAAAGATCATTAATGCCTTGATGAAAGATTCTTATAAACCTTTGATGGAGTTGGTTGATCTAAGAGGTGAGCTTCTTAGGTTATTATTTGGTTTCTTTCATTGATTTCAGCTTTGTTATGTCCCATTTAAATTAGGGTTCAAAGTTCAAATGTTTAATGGTTTGACATGATTCATTTGGGGTTGCTTAATGGGTTCAATTGAATTAAGGTGAGTTTTTATGGTTTTGATTGGGTTTCTAAATAGGTTTGCAAGTCATTTTTTGTTGTTTCAAGATGCATTGACTTATTGGCATGTGATTGTGTTGTGCTATAGTCAACAAACGATGGCTTTGCAAAGTTGTATTCCATCTTTAAGAAATTGGGTAGTATGTGAAGTGGTGGTGAAAATGTTGTCATTGATTGTGATTAGTTATGTCCTGAATCAAAGTTGCAAACATTGGCTGCTTGGGGATGCACTGCAATTCATTATCACAAAAACATGTGAGGTTCATGATGAAGTTGTTCATGTGGTTAACCTTGATGGCATGGGTGATCCAAAGGCAAATGCGTTTGATGTAGAGTTGGCATAATTGGTGATTTGCATGAAATGGCAAATTTTGGAAGTTCTTCAACCTTTCTTTTATTTTATGCAAGCATTTGAAAAAAAAAAGGCACAATATGTTAGCATTGATGTTTGATCCCCAGTTCAAGAGTATGCGATTGGTGGTGAATTACCTAGGTTGTGAACTTGCATTTGCATTAATTAAGGAGTGTGATGTTCATTTGCTTTTGCTTTTGTTGTTGTAGTGCTACAAGGTGATGATCCTTTCTTTGTTGGAAGTGGAGGTTCAAGTGTAGGATGATGATGATGGCAATGACGATCTATTTTAGACTTCAGAAACTAGTGCAAAAGGTATATTTCAAGCAATGGCATGAAAGCTTGATGGATTTTGTTGCCACCCTATTGATGCGGACATTTGTAAATGTGCATTGTTTTGGTGGCGCATCCATGAGCAGAGGTATCCAGTGGTGGGGATGTTGGCTCAACAAATCCTTGGTTCCAGTAAACCAAATTGAGACAAAACAAATTTTTTCCATTGCCAAAATCCTCATTGCATTATGGAGGTGTTGTTTGCAAATTGATCACCTCAATTAGATCATTTTTGTGAACAAAATTGGCTTGTTGATCCAAGGGTTGGGTGTTCTAAGTCTTCTGACCTTGTAGGTGCATGCAAAGCATAATTATATTTGTTGAAAGAGCTTGATGTAGAGTTTGAGGAGGAGGTCAAGCGAGAAGAATTCCCAGATCTTTGTGATTTCCCAAATTAATTTCCAATTTGTTGTTTTGAATGTTCCTTGTTCCTTGGACCCACATACCATGGAATTTTTTTTGTCTTCTGTTTTGAACTATGGATTTTTTAAAATCATATTGTGTTTTAATCACTTACCTTGGATTATGGTTGCTGTAGTTATAAGGTGTATGTAGGTTTGGCAAAGGAAAAATCTTTGAATTGAATTTGTTACTTCTTAGTGTTGTTGTTGAAGCTTCAAACTTCAAAACTACAAGCTTGAAACATAATTTTGTTTTTGAAACTTGAAACATGCAAAAATTTTGGTTTTTTTTCATTAGCTTTTTGACAAATATGTCATTGTAAAAAACCAGTTGTGAATTAGATTGAAAACTAGGGTAAAAAATAAAAAACCGCCTTGATGATTATATTAGCATAATCGATTAGGGATATTAGCTAAAAACCTTTTCAAAACCGACTAATTTAATTTCTATTTGAAAACCGACTCCAAAGAACTTGATGTTTCACAGCTAATCCCCCAAAACTGACCAATTCTTTCAAACAATTAAAAACCCGAAATCAGCTAGTTCTTTGAAATGGAAAATTTTAAATAATTGGAACTAGCTAGTTCTTAAGAATTCCAATTTTTAAAAAACCCAAAACTGATGATTCTCATAAAAATAAAAAAACCACACAACATTGGTATCAACCTAAGACATTGATCTTTTAATGGATTATTTAGTCATAACCACCTCTTCCATGTCACTAACATAGTCATCCAATTGACAATAAACTTGAAATTTTTCAAATTTCTAGGCCAAGGATTAAAAATGAAAATCTTGTCCAAATGCAATAATCTTTGGTTAATTGTGAAGTTTTTAAAATGGACCATGGCAAAATTGGTCTCTTATTCCCAAAATAAAAATCAAGTTACAAATTGTCAAAAAGAATACTAATCATTCACATATTGATTTTGAGGGGTAAATAGCCTTTAATTGAAGATCTTGAAATGTAACATTTGATTGTTCTTAACAAAAATGATAAGGTATGTTAAATGTTTCATTTGATTGTATTTGTTTTGCAATTCTAATTACTAAACCCATTATTGAAATGTCTTATTTTCAAATGAAGGATTTTGGAAATTTTGAAAAATTTATAGTTGGATATTTTAATCCCATGGAGACATGCTTAACACAAAAAAAGAAGATCTTCCTCTAAAGTTATAGCCATTGGGAGGTTTGTGTGAATTGGTGACATTTTGGTTCAAAATTGACATCTTTGTGCATTTGAAATGATCATAGGGTCCATGTGAAGTGTCATTTCATCTTAACCATTTCAAAGTTTTTGCATCCATGTTTCAATCACAAGGAGTTCATGGGTGTGTCCTAAGCTTTTGGGATTTTTGTTATTGTTCTAATGAAAAAAATTATCAAGTTATTACCATTTTACAAGTTGAATGATGTGCATCAAGTTGTTTGAAACCAAATCAAGGGGTGAAAACATAATTTAATGCCCCGAAGTACTATCCCACATGACACAATTTTTTCATATTGTCCTTGACAAAATGGGCACAAACGAAATAAAATCAGTCAACAGTGTTATTTTAGAATATGATTGCATGTTTTTTTTGCCCATAAATTGTTTTTTCATACAATTGAATTTTGGATTGCTTTTTTTGCAAATTGTCATAAAAAAATGCATGTAATTGTTTAGGTGAATGAAATGTTATTTTAAAAATATTTTTGAATAAATATGAAAATTTGAAAATGTGTTGATTCCTTGTAAATTCAATGTTTCATCTTTAAAAGTGATAACAATTTCAAATCATAACCAAAAATTAACTTTTTAAATTTTCATGTTTTTTTGTATAATAAACTGCAACTTTTCTTAAAACATTATGTAGATTATACCCCATTTATATGTGGTAAAACACTTTTGAAGTCCTAAAATTTTGGATCAATTTTGAATTTTTTTTGAATTTTAAAGTTTTAAAATTTCACATATTCTAGGGTATGAGTGCTTTCTAAATGTGGCTAATAGGTTTTTATCTTCTTAATTTTTTCCCCATCAATTTAAAAAAATTATATGAGTCCTTTTGATAGTCCTTTGCAAAATTGATTCCTTTTGATGTAATAGGTGTTCAATTTCAAAGGTCTTAAATTGAAATTTAAACTTAAAATTTTATCAAATGAATTTTTATTTTGAATTCCTTGACATTCATATGAATAAAAAAGGAACAACTTGTCATGATTACCATGGTTTTTCCAATCTTGACTGTTTTTAAGGCCCATTTGACATCTTCTTTGCACTACACCAAAAGATGGCAAATATGACTACACCCATGATTGGGTCTGTAGTTGTAAATGCCATTCATGACTACGTAACTATGTAGTGAATATGGACACGTCGCTTATCCATTAGTCATATTTTTGTCCTAGTCGTAAATGCCATAAAATATGTTGTATATTAATTTCAATTTAATCTAGCCATTTGGTAAGTAGGTAGATAGGCCTAAGTACATGAGTAAATAGGATCCTATTTATTTTTTGGTGTCAAGCTTTTTTTATTGGCTCATCACAAGTAATATTTACATTTTGAATATACTTAGTGCATATATTATGTGTAATCCAATATTTTTTCACTTACTTATATAGTTTCCAAAGTTGAACTTGTTGACAAAGGATATGGGATAAATTTACAACATTATTTTACACTAGTTTTTGTTGATACAAAAGTACCCTACTTTGACCATTATTATTTTTTCCATACTTTATCCAAATGGAAAAAAAATTCCATTTTGAAATCTTTTTCCAACATCTACACATCTATAAAAAACATTTAACAAAAATATCAAGTAAATTGACTGAAAATGCATTTGAATCTTCATTATTCCATACATTTGAACAACAATGATATCTTGTAGATTTTTTTTTCTTTTTTTTCATAAAATGATTTGTAAATAAACATATTTAAACTCAAGATGGTTTTTTTGGTATATATATAATATTCTCCCACCTTTTAAAAATATAATGAATCAATAAAAATGGTAAAAATGTTCTGTTATATTTATTAGTAATTGTAAAAAATATTTAAAAATAAAATATGATATCTACGAAACATATAATATTATTTTCAAAATTTAAATTTTTTAAAAAATTTTTAAAAATTATTTGAATGTCATAATTATTAATTTATACACGTGTATTTTTTAGTTTCATAAATTTTTATCAAATTTTATTGTGAGTAGTAAATTTTAATCTTATTTTTATTTTATTTTCAATTCATTGAATGTGATTATATATTTATAAATTACTAAAGATCAAATTTTATATTCTTTGTTAACCATGACATGGAAACATGAAAAAAAATGCCATTTAAGGGCATGTGGATTCTTTTTGAAATTAATTGGATATCACTACTTAGAATATATTTCATTATTTAATGTCAAAAAATTCAAAAAAGATATTCATTTAAACAAACCTTTGAACAAGAGTCTCAACCTAAACGTTTTAATTATATTATAGGCATCAAGTTTTTACTTAATTTTACGGTTTCAAGAATTTTGGCAATTTGTTTTCCATTTTTTGGGAAGTTTTATATAAATGAAAAAAATTCCCCCAAAATTTTTTTAGCCACTATTTAAAATTCATATTAAATTATTAATGACTCTAAAGCAAAATATAGAAATTATAAGGTATTAGTTATTTATTTGTGCACTAATTATGTGTTTGATCATTTACAAGTTTATAATATACTTACTAGGTATGTATGTTTACCTTTTAGTTCTTTTCCCTTTTAATTCATAAGTTTTTAATGTTTCAAATTATATATAATAAATAATTATATGGTGTTTATGAAATTTTTTTTAGTCATGTAGTCATATCCATGGTTAGAAAAATACAACTAGGCACAAAAACATGACATATATAACTATATGATTAGAAATGATTAGAAATGGTCATTGATCATATTTGTCTTAGTCATAAATGTCAAGTTTTAACGTAGTGTTGGCTCATTGTATTATGATTGCACCCAACATTTTATGACAAGATATAAAAACCAAATGCAATTTGAATGGTAAAATCACAATCCATATGATAATAAATTTGTTTTATTAATTTTTTAAAAATTTGGATATAATCACCAATGTTTTTTTTTTGGAATTTTTTGCACCTTAGTGAATTTGTTTTCAAAATATGAGGAAAAAATTGATTAAAATTTTAAAAAAAGGGATTTTCACCATTTTTTGGAATAAAAGTAATCAAATTAGTGACATTTAAACCTAATCAATTCTTAGGTCACCACTTGTAATAGCACTTTTGTAAAAATGCTACAACCCACCTATAACAATTGACATTCAATCCTAATTAATGTTGGGGATACTTACAAGTATCTTGAGAAATTTGAGAAAAAACCTTGATGATCACATTGTATTTTGATTGTAATGTGTTTGTGTCCACAAATGTCATTAGGAACACCTTAACACATCACATAATGTTAGTATTATCAAACTTTCATGTTTTGTCAAATATTGTCGTCACCTTAGACTTCCTTATGTATCCAAGCATGTATAAATGGTAATTCTCCACATTCAAATTATATTCATTTAAGACAATTCATCAAAAATAATATCTTTAAATTTTTTTTGAAATGAGTACATAAATAATTAACATTGTAAACTAAAGATGAAATATTCACACAACTATTCTTGAAGGCATCATGTTGTTAAAATTTTGTAAACCTCAAATTCATTATGTGTTTGTGAATATTGTTAATTTATAAGCATAAGGAGGTAATTCATTCAAAAGTTTCATGTGTTTTGACACTCACACCAAATTCACCCAGATGTTAATAGTCATTATTTATCATGATCTTAAGAAGTATTTTGCCAAAATTTAACCTTGAATTCATTGAAAAAAAATTACATACATTGAAAATTTAACATCTTCAAAATATATAATATGAACTTGCTTGAAAGCTCCAATTTGAGTACAAGCATCTACATGTAGAACCAATGTAGTTTGCCTTGTAGGTCCATGCCACATGCTTTTTAAATCCAAATCATTCGATTTGAAATGAAGGTATCCAAGTCATTCATCAATAATCCATCAACCAGAAAACAAATTTCTTATTACTAGGCCCCTTTGTGGACACCAAGTGCATGCACAAAATGTACAAGCAATCATGCATCCATCCCAAGAATTGAATCGAATGAATAGTTAGTTAAAAAAAATTGGGCCAAGGCTGGAACATACAACATAATAGCTTCTTGTGGGACATACACAAAGAACTAAGATTAATGCACTGATGAAAGGTGTTGATTTTAGTTAAGGTGTTAGAATTCTAGTTACGTTGCACCTTTGGCACACATTAATTCATTGACTATTTGCTGCCAAATCTCACATTTTGTCTATTTTACATGTAGGACCTCCATGCAACAAATTCTTCACATTTATCAAAACAAAAGTTCATACATATTCATAGATCCTTTCCAAAGCTCTAGAATTGAGAATCCCCCAATAGTCAAGATAGCCCAAATACATGGAGCTCTTCCTCTTCATATTACTATCCTACCTCCTACCCCAATGCATATGAGACATTTCACACAATCCTTGTCGAGAGTGCCTTGCCTAGCCT
>Ga0209611_10001718_pt1 | contig 37842 bp, 38 predicted proteins | sample S1TSphgellanicum_3_FD_187693 | JGI IMG/M metagenome (GOLD analysis project Ga0209611, IMG submission 187693) | Host-associated microbial communities from peat moss isolated from Minnesota, USA - S1T2_Fc - Sphagnum magellanicum MG (SPAdes) (version 2) | ecosystem: Host-associated > Plants > Peat...
AAAAAAAAAAAAAAAAAAAAATAAAAAGAAAAGGTAAAAAATATAATAATAACATTTATATTATTTAATTAAATTATTTATAAAAATAAAACAGATAATAAATATATTAATAACATTATTATTTTTTATAATTATTTAACCAGATAAAATCTTTAGATTTTATAAAATTTAACATATACTTTTTTTTTTTCTTTTCTAATATTAAAATAATAGCACCTAACATTGCTATAAATAATAATAAAGTAGCTCCTATAAATAATATATAACAATCATTATAAAGTAATACTCCTATACTTACTATTTTTATATTAGTATAAAAACTTCATTTTATATATATAATTAAATTTACTAATTCTAATTGAATATAACTTATACTATTATATAATATCAATAATATTTGACTTAAATAAATTAAACTTAAAAATAATACTAAATATAAATTTAAAGAAAAAACTTCTATAATACGAATATTTAACATCATAATAATAAATAAAAATAATACAGCAATAGCTCCTATATAAACAATTAATATAATTAAACCAATAAATTCTACTCCATAATAAATAAATAATAAACTACATAAAAAAAATACTAAAATTAAATTAATTACACTTATTATTATATTTCTACTAAAAACTACACATATTGCTGTTATTAATATTAAACATAAATATATAACTAACATATTATTTATTTTTTATTAATTTTATTACACTTATTAATAAATATAATAATATTATTATTATATTTAATATTAACTTAAATATAATATAATGAATATAAATATAATAAAATTTAATAAACTTATATTGTTCAAATAATATATTATTATTTATAATATTACTAAAACAATTTTTAAATGAATAAAAAAATTTTATATTAGATAATATTTTTATAATATTTAAAAATTGTTTTAAATTATTAATACATATCATTATAATAAAAGAACTTAAAAAAAAAAAATTTACTAAAAATAATCTTTTTATATATTTTGAATTTACAACCAAACACCTTACATTCTCTTTTAATAATTCATTTTTTAAATTTAATAACATCAAATTAGATAATTTATTATAATTAAAAAATATAATAAAATTATTATTCTCAATTAAATAATTTAATTGTAATAAATTATAATTATCATTAATTAAATTTAAATTTTGTAAAGACTTCATTAAATTTTTATAATAATATTACTAGAACGTAAACTACCTTTAAGCATTTTTGTAGCTTGTAATAAAGTATAATTAGGAAATTTAAATCTAGCAATTTTTAAAAAATCTTCTAATAATATATAAGATATAATACTTAAATTACCATTAGAATCTTTTATTTCTTCTTCTTTTTTTAATAAATAAATTAAAAATCCAATAGAGGGTAAATCTGTCGTAAAAGTAAAATTTTTATTTTCTGTTACTATTATATTAACTTTTAATCTAAAATAATCTGGTAAATCTTTTGTATACTCATTAAACTCCTTACAAAATTTAATTGTATTTACACCTATATTACCTAAAATAGTACCAAGCGGTGGACCATTTTGTGCACCATTAGCCCTAATATATATAGTTAATTTTGTAATAATATCCATTTTAAATAAATTCTAAAATAATACCAGCACCTATTGTAATATTACCTTCACGCATTACAAAACGTAAGCCTACATTTAAAGCTACTTTATCAACTAACTTTACAGTAACAATTAAAGAATCTCCAGGCATTACGGCACTTATATCATCTGGTAATATTAAAGAACCTGTCATATTAGCTGTTCTAAAAAAAAATTGTGGAGTATAATTACTAATAAAAGGCTTATGTCTACCTCCTTCTTCTTTTGTTAAAACATATATTTTAGCTTTAAATCTGCTATACGCTTTAATAATATTTAAAGCTGCTAATACATAACCTCTTTTTACATCATCACGTTTTACTGCTTTAACTAAAACACCTACATTATCTCCTACCTCAGCAATATCTAATGATTTACGAAACATTTCGAGACCCATACAAAATGTATTAATATTTTCTCTACCCCCTACGACTTCTAAAGTATCATTTATTTTAATAAGTCCAGTTTCTATTTTACCGGTCAATACGGTACCTCTACCTGTAGCCATAAATATACCTTCTATAGACATTAAAAAAGGTGCATCTTTTTTTCTTTCTGGCTGTTTTATATAAGAATCTACAATATTCATTAAATTAATTACAGAACCTTTACCTAACTCACTATCATAATCTTCTTCTAAAGCTTTACGTGCTGAACCCTTTATACAAGGTATATCCTGAGGAAACCCATAAGATTCTAAAAGTTCTCTAATTTCAAGTTCTACAAGATCTTTCATATCACCTTCAATGGAAGTCATTAAATCAAGTTTATTAATATATATTACCATATAAGGTATACCTACTTCTTTAGCTAATATTATATGCTCTCTTGTTTGTACCTGTGGACCATCATTAACTGCTACTACTAAAATAGCACCTTCCATTTGAACTGCACCTGTTAACATATTTTTTACATATTGTTGATGGCCTGGACAATCTATATGAGAATAATGCCTTTTTTCTGTTTCATATTCAATATGAGCAGCATTAATTGTAATTCCTCTATTTCTTTCTTCTACATGATTATCTATATCTGAATAAGAATGAAAATATGTATTACCAATACCTTGCAAACATTTTGTTATTGCTGCAGTTAATGTTGTTTTACCATGATCTACATGACCTATTGTACCTATATTACAATGTGGCTTTGATTTAATAAATTTTATAATTGTTTTTTTTGAATACATTATTATTTTCTTATAAAATTTAACAAAACTCTATTAGCTATAGCTTTTTTATATAATTGATAATTTTGATTTATAATTAAACCCTTAAATTTATAACTAGCACATACTAATAATACTAATTTTTTTAAATTAATACTACCTCTTTTTTTTTTTACATTTTTTAACCATAAAGATAATGCATCATTTATACTTTTCTCAAATCGTAATATTATTGGTATATCTTTTTTTATACCACCAAATCTTTTTTTTATAAATTTTATTTTCATTAAACTATTTAATAAAGCTATTAATAAAATTAAATTTATATCTTTTTTTGTTTTTTTTTTTAATAATATTCTTAATTTTAAATAAGTTTTTCAAGCATATATTTTTTTTCCTTTTTTAATTAACTTACCTATTAATTTTTTATGTAATAAATAAAAAATATTATTATAATATTTTAATTTTAAATAATGCAATATATTCATTTTTTTTTAACTTAATTTTTTTAAACCAAATTTTGATCTTCTATTTTTTCTACCATAAGGCTCACTTTTAACAAAATCACAAACACCTCTAATTAAATGATAATTGATACCAGGAGAATCCTTTGGTCCATGTCCTCTAACCATTACTAAAGAATGAGATTGTAAAAAATGTTCACCTATACCTGGTATTTTTGCAAAAATTCTTTTATTATTAAATAATAAACGTACTTTTGCAAATGTTCTTTTTGCAGAATTAGGTTTTCTAGGCGACATTGTAGCTATTTTAGAAATAACACCTTTTCTATGTGGTGCTCCTAAAAAATGCTTTGCTCTTTTAATATTTAAACATCTTCTTCTCTTTTTTTTTTTATTTAAAAATTGAAGCGACGTCATTTTCTATTTTAATTTTATGCTTTTAAAAATATTATTAAATCTAAAGATATACCCCCTTTTATTCTATAAAATAATACTAAAAGCGCTAAACCTATAGCACTTTCTGCTGCTGCACTAGTTAAATATATTAAAGCATAAATAATTCCTAACAAATCATCTAAAAATATAGAACTTATTACGAAATTTATATTTACTGCTAATATTAAAAGTTCCAATGATATTAATAACATAATAGCATTTTGTTTAGTTAATGTTAAACCCATTACACCTATTAAAAATAATAATATAGATAATACTAATAATAATAACATTATTTATTATTTCTATTCATATTATAAACATCATAAATTACTTTATCCACTAATATAGCTAATGGAAATAATATTATTATATTTACAAAATATAATACTGATAAAACTCTACCTATTGTTAAATAAGGTTCTATTACTGGAAGACCTCCTATTCATGCTAATAATATACAAATAACTACAAAAATTCAAAAAAATAACTTATGACACGGTCTAAAACTACCTGATCTAATAATACCATTTTTCATTATATAAGGTATAAATAATAAAATAAAAATAGATAATATCATTACTATAAAACCTAATAATTTATTAGGTATAGCACGTAATATTGCATAAAAAAATAATAAATATCATTCTGGTACTATATGTGATGGTGTTACTAAAAAATTAGCTATTTGGTAATTTAATGTATGACCTAACATATCTGGAAATGTATAATTTATATATAAAATAATAATTAAACATAATAATATACTTAAAATATCTTTTAATATAAAATACGGTGTAAATACTATATTTTCATAAATTGATGGTGTCCCAATATTATTTGTAGAGCCTGCTTCATGCAATAAAGATATATGTATTATTGATAAAAATAATAATATAAAAGGTAACGCAAAATGTAAAGCATAAAAACGATGTAATGTTGCATCTTCTATTGTAAAACCTCCTCATAATAAAAATACTATATCATTACCTATTAACGGTATAGACGATAATAAACTAGTTATAACCATCGCACCTCGATAACTCATTTGACCTCATGGTAATACATAACCTAAAAAAGCTGTTATTATCATTAATAAAAATAAAAATATACCTGATGTTCATAATAATTGTCTTGGATATAAAAAAGATCCATAATATAATGCTCTAAACATATGTATATATACACATAAAAAAAAAAACGAAGCACCATTTGCATGTAATGCTCTGATTCATCAACCATAATATATTTCATTATTTATATACATTATTGATATAAATGCATTTAAAATTGATGGATCATAAAACATTGCTAAAAATATACCAGTTATTATTTGTATGATTAAAAAATATAATGATAAAACACCAAAATTTCATCAATATGTTAAATTTGAAGGTGTTTTATATAAAATATAACTATGTTTTAAATTTAATAAATTTAAAGATTTATATCAATATCGCATTATAAAAATTATAAAAAAAAAAAATACAAAACTAAAAGAATATAAGTATTAATTACTTATATTCTTTAGCATACTTCTAAATAACAACAAAAATGTAACGTTGTTCATTTTATTTAATCTTATTTTATTATTTATTTTTATATTTTAATATTATTATTAAAATTTCTTTAATTCAATTTAATGAATAAAGCATTGTTCTATATATTTTATATAATAACATATTATGATTTAATAAATTATGTATTAAAGGTGTTTGTATACTATTTAAAAAAAAATTTAAATTTTCAATTGTATTTTGTAATCCTAAATTTTTAATATAATTATTTTTATAAATTTTATTTTTATAAATTAAATATTTATTATATAATAAATTTCTATTATTATATATGTATATAATAATAATAAGTAAACAAATAAAAAGTATGATAAACCTTATAACTAATAACATTTACATTTATTATATAAAATATATTAATTCCATTCTATAATTTTAATTTTTTAATAATAATATAACTATACTATTTTCTTTTTTTATTATTTAAACATGTAAGTATCTATAAAATACATTTTTATTTCAATTTATAAAAATCTAACTAAAAAGTTTTAATTATTAAATATAATTTACAAAAGTAAATTGATATTAATTACAACCTTTAAATTTATAAATCATCTTACATTTTATCTTAACCATAAAAAAAAAATATATATAGTATAGCTAAATTACATTAATTAACAAAATTATAAATTTTTAGATATGTAGTTATCTAAAAATTTAAATTACCTATCTATTTCACCAAATACTAAATCCTGCGTACCTATCACAGTTACCAAATCTGCTAAATACGAATTTTTCATCATAAAGTCTAAACCTTGTAAATGTAAAAAACCTGGTGATTTTATACGACAACGATAAGGTCTATTTGTATTATTTGATATCAAAAACACACCAAATTCACCTTTAGGTGCTTCCACTACATTATATGTAAAACCAAAAGGTACAACAAAACCTTCTGAATATAATTTAAAATGATGTATTAAAGCTTCCATATTATATTTCATCAAAGCACGTGCTGGATATGCTACCTTATTATCATTTATTATAAAATTTCTATCAGTAGCATTATTTAACACATACAAAAAATTTAAAGCTTGTAATATAATATAACAAGATTCACGCATTTCCTCTACACGAATTAAGTAACGATCATAACAATCCCCATTTAAACCTATAGGTATATAATATTTGAAAAAATTATATGCATCATATGAATTATTTAAACGTAAATCTCATAAATATCCAGTCGATCTTAACATTACACCTGAATAACCTAAATTTAAAGCATCTTTAAATTTAACCATACCAACATCAATTAAACGTTGTTTTCATATTCTATTAACTGACAACATATCTTTAATTTCATCAATTCTAAAAAAAAATTGATTTACAAAATTATAAATATCATTAAGTAAATCATCACTTATATCTTGAGCTACGCCCCCAGGTCTTATATAACTAGAATGAAAACGTGCTCCTGACACCCTTTCATAAAACTCCATTAATTTTTCACGTTCTTCGAAACCTCATAAAAATGGAGTTAAAGCACCTATATCTAAAGCATGTGTTGTTAACGCTAATAAATGATTTAAAAGACGAGTAATTTCACTAAATAAAACTCTTATAATTTTTGATCTAAAAGGAATATCTATATTTAATAAAGATTCAACAGCTAAAGCATAAGATTGCTCTTGCACCATCATACTAACATAATCTAAACGATCAAAATAAGGTATACTTTGTATATAATTTTTATATTCAATCAATTTTTCAGTACCTCTATGTAATAAACCTATATGTGCATCCGTTCTTTTTATTAATTCACCATCTAAAAATAAAACTAAACGCAATACACCATGAGCAGCAGGATGCTGTGGACCAAAATTTAAAGTTATATTTTTTATTTTACTAAAAAATTTATTTAAATATACTGCCATTTCATTTATAAATATAATATTATAACATTTTTAAAAATATATAAATAAATAATACTATGTAATAAAATAATAATAATATTTAAAAATAATAATAAAAAAAATAAAATAATAAACATCCTATCAAAGTTTTTAAATATACCAAAAATTTCAAATATATCAAAATTATGCATATTTATTGTTTTATATTTTTTATCTATAAATATAAAAAATCTAATTAATCTAACATAATATATAGTACTTAAACAACTTATACTTAATAATACAAATAATACTAAATACTTACCATAACCTATAAAATTAATAAATACATACCATTTAGAAATAAATCCAATAAAAAAAGGCAACCCTGCCAAAATAAAAAAAATAAAAATTAAAGATCATAATAAAACTTTATTACTATTTACAAAAATAGTTAATTTATTTATATTATCTATATAATATAAACCATTATCATTTTCTTCAAATAAAAAAAACATAAAACAAAAAACAAAAAACATTAAAATAATATATAATAATAAATAAAATAAACCAGCTGTAATAGATTGTGGTGTAAATATACTTATAGAAAAAATAATTAAACCAATATGTACCATCGAACCATAAGCTAATAAACGTTTAAAACTATATTGATACAACGCTACTATAGAACCATATAATATAGAAATTAAAGATATTATAATACAATAACTACTTATTATATTAAAAAACACACTAAATAATTTTAAAAATAAAAAAACATAAACAATTTTAGGTATTATAGAAATAAATACAACTGTAATTAGTAAAGCTCCTTGATATACATCAGGCATCCAACTATGTAAAGGAAATAAACCTAATTTAAAAAATATACTTGAAAAAATTAAATAAATACCTAAAATTGTTAACCAATTTATATCATTAAAATATACTAAACTACTTATTTCATTTAATAATAAAGTACCTGTAGAAAAATAAATAAAAGATGCACCAAAAAATCCTATTATAGTAGCAAATGCACTTTGTATAAAATATTTATAAGCCGATTCTATACCACTATTAGAATTATTATTTAAACCTATTAAACAATATATACATAAATTTACTAACTCTATAAATAAAAAAATAACAAACAAATTATTACTCAACATTATTATAAACAAAGATAAAATACAAGTATATATAATTAATAAATACGCAAAAACATTAAGTTTTATAATATTTTTAAAATTATTTAATAATATCAAAAAAAAAAAAGAACAAATAATTATAAATTTCTTAATCATTAATATTATATTATTATTTATAGCAAAATTATCTATAATACAAATAAAACAATCATCTAAATCCGATACAGTAAAAGATAAATATAACATAAATATAGACCATAACATACACATATAAATAATATCTTCATCTTTATATTTAAAATAGTTATTTAATAAATATAATGATAAAATAATAATAATAAGAAATAATAAAGTAAACTCTATATTGAAATAAATTCACAATTTATTAAAATGCATTTATATTTATATTCAACGATTCATTTAGATTCCACGAATTTGAAAAAAAATAAGAACGAAAAAATTGATTATTTTCTAATTTTTCTTTTATAATCTTACCTATAGTATCATCATATCTTAAATCATAAAATCCTAGTAATGGAAAATTTTTTAATAAAGGATGCCCAATAAAACCATAATCTGTTAAAATACGTCGCAAATCTAGATGATAAATAAATTTTAAACCAAAAAGATCTCATACTTCTCTTTCAAATCAATTACTATTTAAATAAATATCACATAAAGAAAAATTTAAATCTTCTTTTTTTAAATATTTTTTTAAAAAATATCTTAAATTTAGATTATATGATAACATATAATAATATAATATAAATTCTTTTAAAATACCTAAATAATGAGACACTGTTAAATCACTTAACGTTAAAAATTTTAAAAATAAAATATTTTTAAAATTTAATAAACTACTATAAAAAAATGAAATATTTAAAATTAAACCAACCTGAACACTTGTATTGAATAAAGAAACAAAATTATGTAACATTAAAACATATGAAATTTGTATAATATATAATAAAAAATTTATATTAAGATCAGTCGAGTGCACCTTCATATCATTCATAAATAAAACCAAGCGTTAATAAAAACAAAAATAAAAGCATTACATAAATGCCTTGTAATGCTAATAACTTAAAACATATAACTCAAGGGAATAAAAATAATAATTCTAAATCAAATATAATAAATAAAATAGCTAACAAATAATATCTTATTTCAAATTTTTCTCTAGCATCACTAAAAGGATTAAACCCACATTCATAAGAAGTTAATTTTTCATTAGAAGGTTTTTGATAAACAAATATAAAAGATATAAAAAATAATAATAATCCTATTATTAAAAATATAATTAAAAACTTTAATATATAAAGATATTCAACAAACATATTATACTATAAAAAATTTTATTTTATATATAAAATAATAAATATTATTAAAAATATAATTTGGAAAAACACCATAAAAAAAAATTAATAATAAAAAGATTAATAAAAATATAAATTCTACACGAGTTATATCTGTATAAAGTCTTATAAAAAATTCTTTTATAAAACCAAAAAATAATCTATTATATAATAATAAAGAATACATTAAACTTAATATTAAACTAAAAGTAGTTATTAAAGCTATAACAAAAGAAAAATTTAAAGCTCCATAAGTTAATAAAAATTCACCAATAAAATTAAACGTTCCAGGAAACCCTATATTAGATAAAATAAAGACAAAATAAATAATTGCAAAAATAGGCATAAACATAACTAAGCCTCCATAATAAAAAATTAAACGCGTTTTATACCTATCATATAAAACACCTATACCTAAAAATAATGCAGATGATGCTAATGCATGACTAAACGTCATTACATAAGAACCTGCTGCACCTAAAAAACTTAAACTAAATAAACCAATCAAACTATAATTCATATGAGACACTGAAGCATAAGCTATTATTTTTTTTATATCAATTTGACATAAAGCAACTATAGAACTTTGTATTAAACTAAATAATATAATTATTAATATTATAAAAATTAAATCATAACAAATGATTGTAAAAGAACCTAATAAAAAACGAAATATAGCATAAGTACCTAACTTTAATAAAATACCAGCTAAAATAACAGAACCTGGTGTAGGTGCTTCAACATGAGCCTCTGGTAATCATAAATGTAAAGGTGTTATTGGTATTTTAACAGAAAACCCTAAAAATAATAATATTCAAATAATAAATTTTCTACTATCTAAAAAATATGTATTTAAAAAAAAATCAAAAGATAAATTACCTTTACTTAATAATACGTCAAAAATACTAATAAATACAAAAATAGAACCAAATAAAGTATACACAAGTAATTGATAAGATGCTGTTATTTTTCTATTCCTAGATCCTCATATTCCTATTAATAAAAACATAGGTATTATAATCAATTCAAAAAAAATAAAAAAATTAAAAAAATCTAAAGAACTAAAAACATTAATTAAAATCCATAATGAAAAACTTAATAAAAAATAATAAAATACTGATTTATATTTTAAACTTCAATAACATAAAAAACAAATAACTAATAAAAAAGAACTTAATAAAATCAAATTTAAAGATAAAACATCGAAACCTCAAGTAAAATCTATATTAAAAAATAATTGCTTATAAAATGTTAATATATATTGATATCAATATATAGATTTATTATAAAATAAATTTAAAAATATAATAAATATTAACATTATATTAAAAATATAATAAAAAACTAAACGTAAAATAGTATTAGTAAATAAAAAAAAATATAAATTTAATCAAAAAAATATTAAAATAAAATTAATAAATACAAAAAACATTTATATAAACAATAAAATTAAAAATATACTAAAAATAGTAAAACCTAAAGATAATGGTAATATAATTTTTCAACCCAAAAACATTAACTGATCATACCTATAACGTGGTAAAGTAGCTCTTATTCAAATAAAAAAAAACATAACCAATAATAACTTTATACAAAAATAAAAAGCTCCGCTTAACCAATAATAAGATGATAATCAACCTCCTAAAAATAAAACAACAATAATTGCAGACATTAATATTATATTACTATATTCAGCTAAAAAAAAAAAAGTAAAACCAATTGAAGAATATTCAACATTATAACCAGCTACTAACTCAGATTCAGCTTCTGGTAAATCAAAAGGAACTCTATTAGTTTCAGCTAATGCTGTTATTAAAAATAATATAAAAAATGGAAAAAATGTTATACAATAAAAAATATTAGCTTGACATAACACTATTTGCGTTATATTAAAACTTTCTGAAATCAATATAATTGGCATAAGTAATAACCCAATAGAAATTTCATAACTAATAAACTGTGCTGAAGATCTTAAAGCACCTAAAAAAGCATATTTTGAATTACTTGCTCAACCTGACATTATAATACCATATACCCCTAATGATGTAAATGCAAATAAAAATAAAATACCTAAATTTATATCAGCTATCACTATATTAAAATTAAACGGTATTAAAGATCAACATAACATACTAATTAAAAAAGTGAAAATTGGAGAAATTATAAAAATATATAAATTAGATGAGCCTGGTAATAATGTTTCTTTACTTAACAATTTTAAAGCATCAGCTATTGCTTGTAATAAACCATACAAACCAACTATATTAGGCCCTCTACGACGTTGCATTGCAGCTAAAACTTTTCTTTCAAACAATGTAAAAAAAGCAACTACTAATAATACTGGTAAAATAATTGGTAATAATTTTAATAATTCTATATTTAAACAATATAATATTAAATTTACAAAAATAAATTTCAATAAGATTAACATTATAATTTAAAAATTTTATATTTTTTTAAAGCACTAAAAGACATTACCTTTGAATTTTTTACAAAAAAATCAGATAAATAATAATTATTAATAAAAGTATTAAAGAAAGTATTTTTAAATTTAACATAATATATAGCTATACAATAAATAAAATTCCTTAATTTATTTTGAATTACATTAATAGTAACATACGCTATATAATAAAATAATTCAATATAAAAACTATGTGCTGATAAAAAAAAATTACAAAAATAATTAATTATATTTATAAAATAATTTAATATTATATAAAAATTTAATAAATAATTTATTTTTAAAATTTTTTTCTTTTTATTTAATATACTAAATAAAAATATAATATCTCAATCTGTATATAAAAAAGATTTAATAACCTGTTTCATAGCCCTATATTTACCTTCTAAATTTATAAAAAGAGAATCATATTCAAAAGGTGCTAAAGCAGGTAATATTAAATTAGCTTTAAAATATAATTTATTTTTTATAAAATTTTGAAATACAATAAATGTATGATTATAATCATAGTCAGAATCTATTGATAAAGCATAAAAAAAATTAATATCATTAATTTTTAAAACTTTAATTTTATCTATAATTAAATTACTATAAGAATAAAAACCTAAAAAAGAATTTATTAAATTTAATGATAAAACAATAAACTGTTTTTTTATAAAATAAATAAAAGATAATAAAAAAGATTTAGAATCACTTCTATAAATAATACAATTACCTAATAAACACATCATTTTAATATAAAAATTAAAAGATTTACTTAGACTACTAAAATAATAAAAATTTTTAAAAAAAAAATCACAAGAAAATCTTTGTTTACCTTCTAAAAATAAAATAAACTTAAAAATATTATTACCTAAATTTTTTATAGGATATGTTAAATAATTTAAAGCCAACCCATAAGAATATAAAAATAATTCATTATTTTTATTAATATTATAATTTTTTTTTATTCTGACATTAAGTAATGGTGACTCTAAACGTAAATCACATGAAATAAATAAAAAAAAATTAACAAACTCAATTTCTTCTAATAATAACCCTAAATATATAAAATCTATAAAATCATAAATTCAATTAATCTTTTGTAAATTATATAAAATATTAGAACTACCAAAATTATTAAAAAATAATTTAATAGATAAAGTAGTTTTTAAATCACTATAATAACCTAAACTAGAATATATTTTTTTATTATTAAAAATAGTTTTTTTTATATTATAAAAAAATATATTAATAGCAAAATCCCAAGAAATAACTATTAATTTACTAAATACATTTAATTTAGGATAATTTATACGATTAATAATTAAAGCATCATAAGAAAATCTTATTTTATTAGTAATTCATTCTTCATTTAAAGACTCATCTAAAACCGGTATAATTCTAATAATTCTATTAGAATATACATATAAACGTAAACTAGAAGCCACACTATCTAAAAAATCTATATTTGTATAAAAAAGTGACTCCCAAGAGCGTTGCTTAAACGCATAAGGCATTGAAGTTGATGCACCTACTGGACATAAATCTATTATATTACCTGATAATTCATCTAATAAATCAATATTATAATAAGTACCAATTTCCATATTGTAACCACGATCTAAAACTCCTAAACTAAAGTTACTAATTTCATTAGCAAATCGTACACATCTTGTACAATGTATACATCTTGTCATTACAGTTTTTATTAAAGGTCCATTTTGACTAAAATTATCAACTGCTCTTTTTTTATCTTCATAAAACCTACCTTTATCAGAACCATACATTAAAGAAATATCTTGTAAATCACATTCACCTCCTTGATCACATATAGGACAATCTAAAGGATGGTTAATTAATAAAAATTCTAAAATTGACTCACGTGCTTCTCTTACTCTTTTATTATTAGTAAAAATAACCATATCATCAGTTATATTTACAGCACAAGAAACAACCAAACTATTATTAGCTAATACAATACACATTCTACAATTACCAGCAATTGTTAACTTTTCATGATAACAAAAACAAGGTAAGTTTATATTCATTTTAAAACAATATTGAAATATAGTTAAATTAATAAAACTATTGTCTATAATATACTCTACTGTATCTATTTTTAACTTCATTTATAAACCTACACGACTTTCTCTATTTAAACGATCACGTAAAAAATATAACTTATTCTTATTAAAGTTATAAAGTTTACGTTTATAATCTAAAAATATTGAACTATAACCATGACTATAAAAATACAATAATGTTAATTCAATCATTGTTTTTAACACCAAATTTCTTAAAACTAATATCATATTAGGTACTATAAAAGATTTTCTTTTAATAGCTATACATATACCAATAAAAATTAAAGGTTTAGATCTATAAAAATAAATAAATTTTAAAACATCTCCAATAACTATTTTTTTTATAGTTAAAGAATTTTTAATTAAATCTCTATTTTTTCTTTGTTTTATAAAAAAATTAGGACTAGGAAGTAATTCTAATTCATCTAATTCTACTTGTTCTACTAAACTTAACTCTTGCTCTTCTTTAAAATAAGAAAAATCGAAACACATCTTAATTTTTTTTTATTTTTGTATTTAATAATAAAAATCGTTTTACACTATTATTTAATATAACACCTTTATTTAAAAAATCTGCTAATTTTTTATAATTAATAGAAAGCATACGTTTAGTACCATACTTAAAAAAACCTAAATTACAAATTACCTTTTGACTACTAGTTTTTTTTTTATTTAATATAACTATTATTTTATGTATTTTAGAAAAATGTTGTTTACCTTTTCTTATTCTAATAACATTATGTGCATAATTTTTCATTTATATTACAAAATTAAAAAAATTAAAATTTTTTTCACCAATTCGTAAAATCTCACCAATTAAGAAGTTTTTTAGAATCCTCATTTTTATCACTTTTATGTTCATAAATGATTTCATCAATATTAGCATGCTCCTTAATATAATCTCCCTTATAATGTTCTTTATAATAATCATCTATTTTATATCTATAATCAGTAGTACTATTTTCATCCCTAATACCAAAAGGTTTTCTACCTAAATCTAAATACCAATTATCTTTCTTTCAATTAGTTTTTCACATATAAACATTTTTATCAAAAGAATTAATAATATCTAAATGTGTCACATGTATTGAAGATAACAATTTATCTCAATCATTAATAGCTTTAATATGTAAACGAGACTCACGCTCTTCAGTCAACTTATCCATTGCCATATGTCATATAGTATCAAAAAGTGTTTGCCTATCTGTCTCGTCTAAACTTTCTATAAAAATAAAAAATTTTGAAGCATCATGTTTAAACAAATAACGTACATCATTTCATATAGGAGCATTAATATTCGATAACATTAAATCAAATTTAACTTTACAATCTTTATAAACTTCAAGATATTCCCTATCAGAAACTCACTGTCTATATGCAAAAAAAATATTTTGTGTTTTTTCTCTTTTTTTATCAAATTTAGCTTTAAAACGTTTCATAGCCTCACTTTGATCTTGATCTTCTATTTGTTCTTGTTTCATAGCCTCACTTTGATCTGCCTCACTTTGATCTTGATCTTCTATTTGTTTTTGATCTTGTTCATAATATATATATTTTTTTTTAGAACTAATAATAATGGGTCCTATAGAATATCTTTTTTTTATTTTAATTGACTTATTTTTATATAAAGAAGTATAATCCTTCAATTTTTTTAAAAATAAAAAATCCAATTCATTATTTTTAAAATTATTATTTTTAGATTGGCTTCATTTTACAAAAGGTTTAATGTCATCTTTAGTTATTTCTATAATCTTATCAGAAACAAAAATATTAGGTTCAATATTAACTAATATATCCATATTAAATAACGTATTTAAATTATTATTATTTAATAATAATTCTAATTCATTATATTCCATATTCTTTGTTTTTAATAAACTAAAATTTGTTAAATTTAAAAAACCTTTATTAAATGTTATATAATTATCTAAACTTAAAATATTATGACTCAATACACTTAAATCATTTAAAGAAAAAAAAGATTCAAAAGATTCATTACAATTACACTCTATATTAGAAGGTTTATTTACAAATTGATTTAATAACTTTTTATACAAAACTTTATTATAACTAGGATTGTCAATTATATTCTTAATATTAAATATATTTGTTAAAAAAATATTCAAATCTAAAGCTATTAAATTATATAACAATAAAGGATTTTTTACATTTAACAATAAATTTATTAAATATAAATCATCTACCTTAATCATATTACACACCGATTGTCTAAATAAAGCTTTTATAACTAAATTTTTATTATTATTATACAATCTTAGTAAATCCATATATAAAGAAATAAAATATTTAAGATTTTCTAATTTTTTAACCATCACAGAACTTAAAAAAAAATAATCATATAATTTAGTATAAATTAATGAAAAAAAAGATTTAATATTTTTATTATTAAAATTAAAAAACAAAAATACATTATTATTATTTTTTTCTGTACCATAATTTAATATAATTATTTTTTCTTTTAATGATAACATAAAATTATTATAATTATTATTTAAAGAAAATAATATATTTTTAAAAAAAATTAACATAAATAAATCTATAGAAGTACATATATTTATATTATATGTGGCATTTAACAATAATTCATACAATTCCAATTCATTTTTAATATCATATTCTTTTTTTGTATTACAAAATCCTTTAAAAATATTATTTAAATTATTAAATTCTAAACTAGATAAATTAATAAAAGTATTATAAAAAATATATAAAGATATAAAATCTTTTTTTATAAAATTAAGATCCTTATCAACATAAATATTAAAAATACGTAAATATTCATTATAAAAAAAATCTCTAAAGTTAATTTGTTTTATTTTAAGAAACAAATTAGCATAATAATTTATAAAATTTAAATCTATATTTAATTCTTCTAATAAGCTATCTACACTATCATTCTTTTTTAATACTATTGAATTATTTTCTAAAACAACATTTTCAACTTCAACATTTTCAACTTCAACATTTTCAACTTCAATATTTTCAACTTCAATATTTTCAACTTCAATATTTTCAACTTCAATATTTTCAATTTTTGCCTTTAATTCTGTTGAATCATTGGAATTTTTTTTTATAACACAACAAGAATTTGAGTCTTCAAAATATTTTAAAGTATTATTTTTTAAAAATAAATAAAATAAATTTCGTAAATCATTAGTTTCAAAACTATTCTCTATATATAGATTTAACATTGATAATATAGAATCAATATCAATTGAATTTAAATCATATATAACAACATTACGATTTTCATGCAATTCTAAAAAATTTTGTCACTCTAAACTGTCTTGAGTATCCGCATAAGATCACATACGTTCAGTACACTGACTTAATGAATAAATAATATCTTTAAAAGTTATTGCAGGATTCCATACATAGTCATTATACAATAAAGCTTTTGAATTATATAATTCAACAAAAATCAAAGGTCTTTTAGGTTCTATAGTATCAAATAAATACTCTCAATCTTCAATACTTAATGCTTCTTTAGAAGTAAACATACCTTGTTTTAATAAACAATCACGACGTATATAAAGATGATGTGATTCAATAACACGTAAAACAAATGAAGTAATATTAATTAAATGATCTAATAAACGCTCTTCTTCTATAAGCTCTTCTAAAATAATATAATATAACTGACGTAAATGTACAAAACCTTTTAAAGTATTAAACATAGAAAAATCTAAAAAATCATCTAATTTATTAATATTTAATAAACTAATTCAACTCACAAATTTTTTACGCAACGCCTCAAAAATTATTAAATTATGATTTAAATCAATATTTAAATAATCTATATTGGCCTCAACCTTATGAATATCTTTTTGCGTCATTTCATTAAATATAGATTTATCATATATAAAATTAAAATTAGTTGCTTCCAATTTTTCTATAAATCTTGGATATTTAAAAATTAAATCTTTAATTAAATTAACATTTGCTTTTCTTTTATTTAAATAAATAAATTTAAAACCATTTAAAAATTGATCTAAAAAAAAAGAACCATATTCTTTTTTTTTTAAATTAAAATAATCTAAATTATCATAAACGAATTTTACATCATCTAAAACAAGTTCTTCAATATATACATTAGCATAATAAGTTCGTCTATTAGCAAAAGACTTATAAATATAATTATAATAAACTAAAAAATAATTATGTTGAAGTTTTAATTTGTCATTAAGATCAATAGTATTATTAGAAAAATTTAAAAAATCTGAATTTCTTATATTATAAAAAAAATATATATCATTTTCCGTATCTTTATATTGAGGTAAATGATAATAATAAAATTTTAAATCATCATAATTCAACAAAACATCATTTTCATTAAAATTATAATAACTAATTAATTTTTTTAAATATTTCTCTTTTTTTTTTAAAGAAATAAAAGTTTCTTCATTTAATTGTATATCTGGATAAATATAATCATCAAATGTTTTAATATTTAAATCATAAGGTACAGGCTTGTCAATTATATTACAATAACGTTTATAAAAAGCTAAAGATAAATCATTAAATTTAGATTTACTGTCTTTTAATTCTAAAATAGATTTAAGATTATTTTTTTTGTGCAATCATTTTCAATATGAAGAAGTATTTCGTTTTTTTACATATTTTAAAGAACCTACATCATAATACTTAAAATTTTCAGATGCTCTATAAGCTTTATGTTTTAAATAGAATTTTGTAGATTCAATTAAATTATAAAATTTATTATTTAAATAACACTTATATATATATATATCTTTAAAAAAATAAGATTTTATACAATTTTCTACATACTCTTTATATTCTTTTGAAATTTTTAATATTTTATAAACAAAAACCAAATAACATAATGAATATTTATTATAATGATATACTAAAGATAAATAATCTAGATAAAACATATCTTGCGAAGTAAATTTACTAAATATAAAATCAATATCTGAACCTATTACAGTATTAAAATCATTTAAATCATTAGATAATTTACCTAATTTATAAAAATCACTCATTTTTTGGATCAACTCAATAAATGCATCTTTATTTAATTCTTCTATATTTATGATATCTAAAAATTTATTAGCAACAACACCACTATTATTACCAGTAAAATCATAATTATTGTCTTTAATACCTTCATTAATTTTATCAACTATAGTAAAAGCTTCTTTAATAACAGCTGGAATATTCTCTAAACTAGAATTATTTAATTCTTTTTTAAGAATATCATTATAAATATGTTCTAACGGATTAACAGGCATTAACAACTCATTTAAATGATCATAATCTATATTTAAAACATTTTTTACTTTATACTGTTTTAAATAAAAATTAATAAAATCATCTTTATATTGGTCATATTTTAAATTTATAGTATTATTTTTTGATAAAATATCTTGTTTATTATTTAAAATATAATTAAAAGCAACTAGTGCAATTGCATTTTCTAATTGATTTTTATTTAATAAATTATATTTAAAATCAAATAACAAATTTAATTTTTCATCCCTTTTTATATTATTTACTATATATTTAAAATATATTAAACGTAAACAATAAAATTTAGGAATATTATCTAAATTTGTACAAAATAATTTAAATTTTAAATGACCTATATAAATATCATTAAAATCATTTAAATAATCCTTTCTTTTGTTAGCAAAATCTTTATAATATTGTGCATCTTTTTTTTTTTTTAATTTATTATATATGGAATAATTTATTGGAGCTTTTTTATATTTATAATTATATTTATATTTATAATTATTTTTAGAATCAGCAAATTTATGCTCATGAATATTATCATTATTATTATTATCATTATCATATATGTCACTATAATTATACGTTTTTTTATATTTATAATTCTTGTAAAAACTATAAAATGCTCATACACCAGATATAATTACAATTGTAGAAAAACTATCAAATAAAGATAACACATCATTACTAATTCATAAACCACTATAAAAATGAAATAAATATATAATAATATTTCGAAGTATAAAAAAACGTCAACATATTAGATTGTTAACAAAATATGATAATAAATTTAAAAACATAGAAAAAAAAGAACTTTGTTGTGTTACACTTTTTATTTTACTATAATATATTTTTTTATTAAAAAATACTTCTATAAAATATACAATAATATAAAAACAAAAAACTAAATTTAATTGTCTTATTTTAACATTTTTAAAATAATATAAAATAGAAGAAACAAATAAATACTGATTACTAACAGTAAGTGCTTTTATATTATTTTTATTTAATTCATGTCAATTTTGTACTAAATTTTTAAAAAGATTAAAAATATATAATAAACTATTACTATATATATAAAATACAATAACAAAAAAATTTTTAATAAAATTTCAATTACATAAAATAATAACGCTTCTACTATTAACATTATAATATAAAAATAAAATTAAATAAAATAAAAAAAGTAAAATTCAAATTATATAATCAATAAAACTAATAATAAATATATATACGAAAATTAAAGTATATGTTGATTTTATCTTATATATATATTTTAAAATAAAATAAATTAACAAATTTATAAATATATAGTAAACTAATAAAACCCAAAAATTTAATAAATAATTTATAATCATATTATTTATTAAAATAAATATTAAAACTAATATAAGATGACTCAATAAAATAAAACTGATTAAATATTTATATTTTATTTTTAGCATTTATTATATTTATTTTATTATAATACAAGGAATATTTATTTAAAAGATTAAATTTTTTAAATAACTTATATTTTTTATTATTTTTAAAAAATTTATTTTTAAAAAATAATAATTTAAAAGATTTAAAAAAATTAATATTTAAAATTTTTAACAATTTATTAGTATTATTAAATTCTAACCATTTATTTAATCATTTTATAAATAAAAATTTCATAAATTTAAAAAAAAAAGAAAAATAAATATATATATTTATTTTTTTTTTTTCAAAATATAAACTTTTATTTTTATTTTTTTTTACATTATTTAAACAAAAAGAAAAAGAATAATAATTTACATTTTTTAAATATTTAAAATTTTTAACAATTTTATAAATTTTTTTATTACAAATTAAATATATAAAATAAAATATATCATTTAAAAATTTATTTAAACAGTTTATAATTAAATAATTAAACATTTTAAAATCAAACCTTTTAAAATAAACAAATATTACTTTTTTAATTATAAAATAAAAAAAAAAAATAAAATTATATAAATTCCTAATATATAATATTATATTATTCATACTTCTTATTGATCTATTTTTTAAAGCAAATCTAAAAAATATATAAGCAAAACGATTAAAAAACATTTTATTTAAATTTAAACCTAATAAAATACTAAAAAAAGTTGAATAGCCCTCTACAAAAGGCTTCAATACAAATTTCTTAATATATTGAATTCTTTGAAAACGTCTACGTTTAATATATGCAAAATCTAAATTTAAATTTGAATTAATAAAAAAATTAGACATAAAATGGAACCTTATAGACATAACATTGAACCTTAACTTTAATAATATATTTTTTAAATTTTTTAATAAATTTATTAAAAAATTTAAAAAATAACTTTTACTTTTTTTAAAAAAGAAAAAATTAATAAGATTAAAAATTTTAAAAAAAAATAAATTTATTTTTTTATATGAATTTGAATTTTTAACATATTTAACTTTATAATTGATTATTGGTTTTGATTTTTTTATCATTTTCAAATTTTTTTATATTATTTCCTTAAAATGTCGATAAAAAAAACGACCCTCATGATTTCTAAAGTTTTTATATGTCCATAAAATTCTTTTTGTTCAATCATAAAATCAGTCATTATAATAATGTGTTTCAAATAATATCAAATAAATATATTGTCTATAAATAAAATTATTATAAATCATACATTTATTAAATTTATAATTATTAAAAAATAATGTACTCATATATTTTTTTATATTATTAAAAAATAATAATAAAATAAAATCTAAATTATCAACTAATATATTAAAATAAAAATTTTTTAAATTCATTAAATAATACTGCTTATTAAAAATATTATTAATAAATTGATACTTAAAGATAAATTTTATTTGTTTTACCAAATTTATAAATCGATTCCTATATAACATATTAATTGCTATATAAATATAATTTATTTTATCCAATGCAAAATTATTTATTATAGAAAAAGAACTAGTATCTATACGTCACATAAGAAAATATGAAATAAAATCATATTTTTTCATATTAAAATTAATTATAGGATCATCTATTCAGACCATAATTATAGTATCTCAAATATAATCATAAATCTTCCATAACTTGTTTCATTTTCTAGGAAAACAACGTTTTCAAAAATATTTAAAAAAAAAAGGATCTATTAAAAGAAACATCATATTAATAATCTTATCAAAAAAATTTAATATTTTATAAGATACAATTAAATTCTTTTCTGATTTATAATTATAAAAATCTAATAAAAAATAAGAATTAAATGAATTTATATAAATATCAGTCATAAAATTATAAATCAAATAAGTTTGTAAATTTTTTTTTAAATAAAGTTTATCATAACTTAATAAATAAACAGTTTCTATCATATCCTTATAATCTAAAAAACTTAAACGTCCATATCTGAAATTTTTATTAAATTTAGTAATTGGTGTCTTCATAAATAATCAATAAGAATAAACTATTTCAAAATTATACATCACAAATAATAAATTAGAATTATAAAATTCTTTAAAAAAATTTAAATTATAATCAAACTTTAACATATTTAATAAATATTTATTTTGTAATAAAAAAATAAAAGAAAACTTATTAAAATTAATATTAGTATTAAAAAAACTAGATAATTTTGTAGATTTTAATGAATAAAAATAAAACCAATCATTAAAAGTCTTCATCTCTACATAAGACTTAAAATGATATACTGTTAATAACTTTTGATGCCTATATAAAGTTATTTTAGTTTTATTTTTACCAAATGGATTATTTGCTAAAATAAAATAATACATACGACCTGCATATTCTTGAAAAAAACTATGCCCACTAATATAAATGTTATAACGCATTCTTCTATAATAAATAGAATATCATGTATATAATAAAAAAAATAAATAAGGCATACGAATACCAAAATCTTTTATATTCATAATATGATTTGATATATTAAAACTTTTTTTATTTTTAAAATTTTTTTTATTTTTATATTCATATAAAAATTTATAATTATAAAAAAGCTGCAAATTATCTTTTTTTTTATATAAACTTAAAAAATCTGAATTCAATTCTAAATAGGTAGTTGTTAAAAAACTTTGATTTTTTTTTATTATAGACGTTACATGCGGTTTTTTTATATATACTAATGTTTTTTGAAAAAAATCTGCATTAAAAAAATTAAAAAAATAATTATTAAAATATAAATAAAATTCATAAATACAATAAGAAAAAAATAAATTATCATACAAATCTAAAAAATCTCATATAAAATAATCAACTAAAAGTTTTTTATCTTCTGCTTTTTCTTCACCATATAATATAATATCTTCTTCATATTTAAATTTTTCAAAATGTAATAATACATTAAAAATTTTTAAATTATGATATAAATATATATTATAATAATCAATATACGTATTAAAATAAAATTTATCAAAATAATAACTAATTGTAATATCTACCAAAACTTCATTATTTAAAAAATAATCATTAAAATATAATTTATTAAAATAATTGAAAACAGACAAATTAAATAAAGACGAATGTATATAAGCTTTCTCCTCTTTACTTATAAACTTAGTAAATTTAACAATACAATAATAACTCGCCATTAATAACATTAAAAATCCACATAATAAAATATTTAAAACAAATGCATTATGAGATGATAAATTCATTTTTTTTTTTAAATTACCAGATAGCCTTAAATCATACTTTCTATTATGAATTAAATAAGGAAATTTATAACACAAATTACGTGGTAATGATGTATTTTTAAGGAAACTACAAACTTTATCTTTTTGATTTAAATTTTTTAAATTAGAAGCAGAATTCGCAGCACGCTGCTCCGCACGCTTCGCTATTTGTTCTTTCAAATATTTTCATTTTTTTCTATTAACATTATAACCTTTATTAATATACATATCTTATATTTTTTTTTTTTTTACGTTTATATTTATTAGATTTTTTAAATTTTTTATTAAATTTAAAAGTATTTTTATACATTTTATATAAATCTAATATTTTAATATATTTTGCATACTTACGAAAATCTTTATACTTATTTAAATTATTAACTTCTATAAATTTAATAGATTTATTAAATTTAGATTGAACCCTTGTACTCATATTATAGTTATTATTTAACAATTTTTTTTTAAAATTAAATTTAAATTTCTTTTTATTATTATAATTTACTTTATTATAATTTTTTTTTAAAAATTTTTTAAACAACATAAGAAAATCTAATTTAAAACGTTTAATATATTTATTTTTTTTTTTATATAATATATAAGCAAAATAACGTAAAGACCTTTTTTTTAATTTCAAAATATTTAATTTTAAATATCTTAAAAATTTTAATAAAAAAAATTTTAATTTATATTTTTTTTTTTTTTTAGCAATAGCAATAATTTTATAAAAATATGTTTTTATAATTAAATTTATATATAATCTATAAATTCTTTTATAAATTCTTTTATAATATTTAACTTTTAACCATTTTTTATAAAAATTATATAATAAAAAATATTGTAATAAACAATAAAAATTAAAATCTATTTCTTTTTTTAATAATAAAAATTTAAAATTATAAAAAATACGTATAATAATACGTATAATAAAAAAATAAAAAAAATAATATTTTTTTAATAAATATAATTTATATTTTAACTTATAATTCATTAAATTAACTCTAAAAAAATATTGTTTTTTTAAAAAATTATTAATTATAAACATTTTTTTTTTTTTTTTTGGAATAATATTTAAATAAGATATTACATAGTCATAACAAAATTTATCATTAAATTTAATTTTACTAGATTTATTTAATATATAATTAATATTAAAACCTTTAAAAAAAGTTTTATTTAAATAATTTAAATAAAATTTATATAAATTATTTGTTTTTCTTATTTTAATTAAAAATTTATTAAACTTTTGAACTACATTTTTTGTTTTTAATTTTAATTCTAATAAATTAAAATTAAAAAAATTTAAAATTTTTATATTATATTTAAAATAATTATCATCATCTAAATATAACAATAAATTTTTATCAAATATATTTAATCATAATATAAAGTTTTTATTAATATGATATAAAAATTTTAATATTAAAAAATTTTTTATATTATAATAATAACTACTATAACTACTATTATTATTAATAAATTTTCTATTAAAATTATTTAAATTTAAATCAAAATTATTTAAATTTAAAAGCAATTTAAAATTTTTATTAAATTTTAAACTTTTAAAAAAAGTAAAATAATTATATAAACTTTTATATTTAAATAAAACTACATTATTAAAATAATCTTTAAATTTAAAATTTGATAAATAATTTATGTTTAACATAAACATACTATTATATAATAAATTTTTTATTTTTTTTTTCATATATTAAATACGTCTCAATTTTCTACCCCTTTTTTTACCATGTGGCATACTTAATATATATATATATTCTTTAACTAATATATTATACATTTTAAATAATTTTTTTAAATTAAAAAAATAAAAAGAAAGCTTTTGTTTTATACTTAATTTAACAAAATTAATTTTATATTTATCTAAATAATTTTTTAATTTTTTAATCATAATAAGCATATTTAAAGGAGCTACTTTTTGTTTTTTTGTTTTACCTAATTTACAAAAACCAGATGTTAAAGTAACAACATGTCTTAATTTACTGTCTGTTAATACTATAAATAAATTACTATGTCTTTTAAAAAATAAAATATTACCTATACCTTTATAAAAATAAAATTTACTTTTAGTCATTTAATATTATCTTATAACGTTTTCTAGTACTTGCATTTGTACGTGTCCTTTGACCTCTTACAGGTAAACTATCTTTATGCCTTATTCCTTTATATGAAGCAATATCATATTTTTTTTTTATATTTTGATAAATTACACGCTTTACACGTATTTCTAATAAAGTAAAAAAATCTAAAATAAAAGATAATAAACACCAATTATATATATTTAAATTACTAATATAAAAAGGATAAAATAAACCTATACGCGCACATATAAAAATTGATTTATGTCAACCAACTCCATATATATTCAATAAACCAGCTCTTAACTCTTTACCATAATTAAAAGTAATTTGTTTATATATAAACATTATTTAATATTTAACTTAATCAAATCAATACCAAATCCATATTTATATAATAAATGTAAAAGATAAATAAAAGTATATTTTTTATTTATTATATAAAACATAGTCAAAAATAATTTATTATTTAAAAATACTAACAAATATTTTTTATTATTTTTTTTTTTAAAAATTAATCTAAACATATACTATCTAAATTTATTTTTACCTGGCTTTACTAAAATAAACTGATATTTAAAATAAATACCATTTAATTTATAAATTACAAATTCTTTTAAAAACAATAAATTCATAACACTTACTTTTAATACATTATAATTTGTACTTAAAAAAAAAAAAAATCTTGTTCTATATTTTAATAAAATGCTAGATGGTATATGCATATAATAAAAATTATTTCTATTTAAAAAAATTTTAATTAAAAATTTACTAACTAAAAAAACTCTATAACCTAAACCTTTTAACTTTAAACTAAAATAATAAAAAGAAAAAAGTCTATTATAGAAATTATATAAATGCTTTAAAAATGTTAAATAAATAAACTTATATAAAAATATAAAACTATAACTACACTTATCTTTTTTTAAATAAAATACAGAAGGTAATCTAAATAAAAAAAAACGAAAATTAAAAACTATAATAATAATATTATTAAATAAATCAAAATAATAATTAAAATCTTTAATAAAATTATGAGATTTAATAATATATTTATACATTTATAATTTTATTCTACACAATACTTCACCAGATATATTTTTATTTAAAAGTGCTTCATTACTAGTAATTAAACCTTGAGATGTAGATATTATATAAAAAGTAGATAATAAATATTTTTTATAATGCTTAGATAACATTGTTAAATTTCAATAAACACGTTTACTTGGTTTAGATACCAAATCTATCGAATAAATCAAAGGTTTACCATTTTTTTTATACTTTAAATAAACTAAAATTAAATTTTCTTTACTTAAAATATGAAAAGACCTTAATAGACCTATTTTATATAATAAAAATAAAAAATTAATAGTTAATTTATTTTTTAAAACTTTTATAGAAACTAAGTGTGATCTATAAGCTACCTTAATACGTACTAATAAATCAGCTAAATTAAAATTAGTCATTAAAATGAAGCTTTTCTTAGACCATTTAAAATACCACTAGAAGCATAAAATCTACATTTAAACCTTGACATTTTAAAAAATCTAAAAACAGATCTACAATTACCACTATATAAACAACTGCGTCTAAAAAAAGATATACTTGAAAATTTATAAAAATAAAAACTACTATAAGCTAATTTTATTATTTTATTAGACTTTAAAATACTATATTTATTTGAAATAATAAATTTTATTAAATTTTTATTTAACTCTTTATTTTGCATACGCTTTAAATCAAACTTTTTAAAATTTTTAATATTCATTATTTTTCAAATTTAATTTAAACAAAGAAAAAAAATTTAAATAATCAATTTGCTTAGCTTCTTTTTTTAAGAAGAATTGAAAAAATAAATAATGTTTTAAATTATAAAACCCTATTGAATTTTTTTTTTCTAAAAAAAAATTCATATCAATTATATAATATTCTCAATAATTATAATAAACATTAGATAACAAATACATCTTATTTATCATATAATATATATCATTTATAAAAAAATATAAAGGAATATAAAATTTATTACCAATAAATATATATTCAACAAAAAAACTAAAATAATGAATATTCAATTTAAACACATGCTTATAATTACTAAAATAAGGTATAACTCCAAAATAATATTTAAAAAAAAAAAAATAACTTAAAATACTATTATTATTTAAATCTGTTATATTTTTAATATCAAAAAATAAAATAATTTTTTCTATTTCTTTAATAAATTTATAATGAAAATAATTTTCATTATATTTTAAAAATAAAATATATCTACCAACATTTTTTAAATAAAAAAATAAATCAAACATTTATTTAAATTATTATATAATACAAGAAGCCACACAACCTAATGAAGGTCATCTCATACAAAATTCTCTTAAAATTGGTCCATATACTTTATTAGATAAAGGTACTACTTCTTTAGAAATTATTACTATACTATTTTCATTAAAACGCATTCAAACTCCAGCAATCCTATTATAATTAACTTTTGTACGAACTATCAAAGCTCTATGCAAAGTACCTACACTAAAACGCTTTTGATAACGCTCTTTTAATTTTATAAATTTCTTTATATTTATAGTATTTACACATACAATAATTAAATCACCTAATAAAGCTATACGCATTTTTGAATTTTTTAAAACCTTTATACAATATACTTTTACAATAGCTGTTTTATCTGTAGCAACTAAAAAAGATCTTAATTGTATCATTTTTAAAAAAAATTTAAACTAACTTTAGTTTTTATAGGTAATTTACTAGAAGCTGCTTTTAATGCTATAATATTTAATTTATATCTAACAAGAGAAAAAAATAATAATTCAACAATTATCTGTCCTTTTTTTATTAAACAAATCCATATATTATGATTACCTTTACCACTACCCATCCTTGTAGCTACAGGTTTTTTTGTTAAAGATATATTTGTAAAAATTCTAAAAAATATAATACCTTGTTTTTTTAACTTTCTACGAATAGCCTTACGACAAGCTTCTATTTGCTTATATGTAAGTCTACCATTTTCAATAGATTTTAAAGAAAGTAAACCTTTAATAGTATGCGCTTCTTTTTGTTGCTTCAAAATTAAATTAGAACTAGAAGGTTTATGATTTTTTTTAAATTTTAAACGACTAGGATTTTGCTTCATTTATATATTAACAGTTTTTTTAAAATTATTACATATTTTATTTTTATAAAGTCAAATTTTTATACTAATAGCACTATTTTTCAAAGGTATAGTATAAAAAGAATAATCTATATCTACATTTAAAGTGTTTAAAGGTACTTTACCTTGTTGCAAAGAAATCGAACTCGCTCTTTGTTTTCTAGAAAAACGACCTTTTAAAACTATTTTAAAACCCATTAATATACTTTTATATTTAGCAAAATAACGTTGTCTAATATTTCTTAAGTTAATCTTATCAAATAAACTCCATACATGTTTTAAATATACAAAATTTATATAATTTTTAAAAAAAAAAGAACTTATAAATATTATTTTTTTTTTTAAAACATTTTTATACACTATTTGTGTACGATTATTAAAAAACTTTAACAACTGTGAATATAATAAATTTATATAATAAATATTAGATAAATCTAATTTAACATATACAAAAGAAATAAAATTAATTTTAAAAATTAAAAAAAAAGAATTATATATAATTAATTTAACTAAATTATTTAACATTAAAAACTTTTGATATAAATAAACATTAAAAAATCCTAAAAAATCATTAATTTTAAATAATGATCATATTTTATTCTTTAACAATAAAAATAAAAATTTAAAAATTTTTAAAAAGTAATTTTTAAATTTTTTTTTTTTTAAATACAATAAAAATTTAAAATCATATATTTTATAAACATTCTTATTTAATTTACCTTTATTCATTAAGTTAGATAATTGTCTTTTTACAATAAAAAGAGTACGTTTAAAATTAAAATTTTTTTTTAACCTTAAAGCTATATACTTACTAAGAAAACAAGCCGTTACATTATTATTAGTCATAAAAAAAATTTTAAAATTAATATCTTTTATATTATTATTTATTATACAAATAAAATACTTTAAAATATTAAAAACTATATAAAAATTAAATTTAACATATAAATTATATAAATAATTATATAATTGATTATATAATACATTACGAAAATTAAACTTATAAATAGTATTAGAATATTCTTGCTTTTTAATTTTTTTATAAAACATTAAATATAAAGATATATGATAAAAATATAAATATAAAAAATTTAAAGATATTCTAAAATTTTTATAAAGATTAAAAAATTTAAAAGCCTTTTTAAAATATTTACCAAATTTTTCATTATTTTTATACTTTTTAAAACCAACTCTTTTCAATATATACATAGTAACATATAAAAAAGACAATTTTTTTTTTTTTAATTTTAAATCTATAGACGTAGGTTTAATATGACTATTTAATATGAATCTTTTATTATTTATTTTATACATACTTAAAAATTTTTTAACAAAACACTTATTTTTTAAATATTTAAAAAATAATTTACACTTTTCCAATTGTTTTATTATACTAAGATCAATAACATTTAACAATTTTTTTTTTTTTATACTTTTATATAAATCAAAATAACGCCTTACTTCTGGATACCTATAAAACATTCTTTTCTTCTTTTTATTAAAACTTATACATTCGAAAATAAAATCACTAAAAATATTTTTAATATTTTTAATATAATATTTAGATTCATTATTATTATTAAATAAATTTTTAAAATTATAATATTTATTTTTACTCTTAATAATAATATTAATATAAGATAAAAAATAACTTACAAAAACATCTGAATTTTGTATATTTTGTAAAATAACATCCTCTTTTTGTTTTTGTTTTTTTTTTAAATAAGTTTTATTAAATAAAAATTTATAATAAGACTCATACAATTTATTTATTAAAGCTAATGTAGATTTTTCTAAATCAATATGATAACAATAGATTTTTAATATATATGTTTTATTATACTTTACTACAAATAAATGACTAAAATAAAAACCAGTAGATAAAAGTAGTTTTCTTGATAAATAATAATATATAAAATCTTTAAAATTAATCATACTATTAATGTATTCTGGATAATAAAGATTTTTAACAAATCATATATCATTTCATTTTTTTTTTATATTTAATCTAAAAGCTATTGGATTACCTAAATGTCCCATTTATTTTTTTATATTCTTCTTATTTTTTTGTTTTTTTAATAATTGCTTTTGACGCTTCCTATAAGCCACTCTTTCACCTAATACTTTAGTTATAAAAAAACTTCCTAACTTATAACCCATATGTTGCTTTGTAACTAATAATTTACCTACTATATTACCTTTATAACAACGTAAACTTTTATTTAAATGTTTAGTAGTTAAAGTAATATTCCTATCAAATATTTTAATATTATCTTTAAATATATTAAAATTATTAATATTAAAAGGAAATTTTCAAACTGATCTTTTAACTTGCATTTAAAAATTTAAATGTACGTCTTCTTAAAATATCTTTTTTTGTATTTGTTGTATGCTTTCATTTAAACACACTATGCCATGCATTTACAGGTATATTTGGTTTAGATTTTTTACCATTACCACCACCATGTGGATGATCACATGGATTTTTAGCTACACCACGCACTTTAGGTTTTCAACCTAAACTTCTATTTTTACCTGCTTTATCAATAAATCAATTATTAATTAAACAATTTGAAATAGTTCCCATACTTGCTATACACTGTAAAGATATATGTAAATGCCATTTTGAATTTAATTGTAAAATACCTTTATCTGCAATTTTACCTATTAAAAGACAACTTGTGTTTGCTGCTCTACATAAGGTACTTCCCTTAAAAGGTTTTAATTCTATATTACTAATAATCGAAAATAAAGGTATATATTGTAACATTACAGAATAACCATTTATTAAAGGCTCTTCACATAGTAACGTACCAGAATAAAGTATACTATTAAATTTTACATTTTTTTGTAATAAAATATAAGAACTAAAACTATTTACATATATTAAAACTGCTAAACGAGCTGTTCTATTAGGGTCATATATAATATTGATTACTCTACCTCTTAAATTTAATCTTCTAAAAAAATCTATAAATCTATAGATTCTTTTATTACCTGCGCCTTGTCCTCTTATACATATACGTCCATGAATATTACGACCTCCTTTAGAGCTATATCCCTTGTTTAATATTTTTTTTAACTTATTAAAAAAATAATAAACCATCTTGATACTTTAATTTAAAAAAAAATCTTCTAAATATATAAGTAATATTAAATATATTAAACAATATATTTAAATACAAAATATAAAATAAACATAAAAAAACTATAAAAAATTCAAAAACATTATTAGATTTAAATAAAAAATAAATATAAAATAAACTTGGTTTTATTTGTTTAAAACTTTCTTTTTTTATTAAATAATAATAAACTACTAAATCATTAAAATAACTATTTAATCTTAAAATATATAAAATTAAAAAAAATGCTTTAAAAATATTAAAAAAACTATATTCTTTATATTTTTTATTTAAAAATAAATAAACTAATATAAAAAATATTATAAAAAATACAGATAACAAAAAATTTTCATTATAACATAATAATGAATAATTAATTAATAAACAAAATATACAAAGAAAGACTAATAATAACATTATTTTTCCTTAATTTTATTTTCTTCATAAATTTTTTTATTTCATTCATAATTTGATAGTAATTCAAATTCAGATGGAGGATAATCACTCCAGTTAAATTTTTTTTTTAATTCTAAATCATCTTGAATAGCAAAATAATCTAAATTATAAAATAAATGATTTATTAAATAAGCACTTACGTTACTATTATAATTTATTTTTCTTATTAAATTATATATTAAATACTCTTTATATAGATCACATTCAGTAATATTTAAATCTTCAAATAAAATATTATTATAATCTAAATAAAAATTATAATTAAAATTAATAATCTGATTATTTATTAATTTATTAAAATCATTAAACAATAATGTACCTAAATAAGGATTTTTCCTAATAATATCAATAGGATAAAATGTAATAGGTAAAGATATTTTATTATCTTTTAAATTATAAAAAAGATCTCTTAATTGTTTATAAAAAGGATAATCAAGAAATTTTATTTTATAATCATTTGCTATTATATTGTCTGCTCATTTTACTAATTGCTTTATATAATCATATATAACAATTAAATATCAGCCTTGTTCTAAAAAAGAATAATAAATACGAAATCTAGTTCAAATATTAATTTTTTTTATATTATTAAAAAAATTAAATTTCGAATAAACATATGTATATATTCGATCTGTGTAAAACTCTACTTCATCAGTTGTAATCAAATTTAATTGAATAATATAACCTATTTTATTTTTATATACCAAATCAAATTTATAAATCATATTAATTATTAAAATAAAAAAAATTAAAATACCTATAACAGAAACTAAAGAACCAACAGAACTTATATAATTTCAATTTGCATAAATATCAGGATAATCAGGTATTCTTCTAGGCATACCTGCTAAACCTAAAAAATGCATTGGAAAAAAAGTCATATTAACACCTACAAATGTTAATCAAAAATGTATACGTCCATAATGCTCTGAATATTTTAAACCAGTAAAAACATCAACTCAATAATAAAAAGCAGCAAATAAACCAAATACTACACCCATTGATAATACATAATGAAAATGACCTACAACATAATAAGTATCATGCAATGCAATATCTAAACCAGCATTAGCCAATACCACACCTGTAACACCACCTAATGTAAATAAAAATATAAAACCTGTAGCAAACAACATTGGTACAGTCATATGTATTAAACCACCATTCATTGTTGATAACCAACTAAATATTTTAATACCTGTAGGTACAGCTATTATCATAGTAACAGCTGTAAAATAAGCTCGTGTATCAACATCTAATCCTACTGTATACATATGATGTGCTCAAACAATAAAACCTAAAAAACCTATAGTAATCATGGCGTAAACCATACCTAAATAACCAAATATAGCTCTATTTGAATATTCCGCTACAACATGACTTATTACACCAAATGCAGGTAAAATTAATATATAAACTTCTGGATGCCCAAAAAATCAAAACAAATGTTGATATAATATAGGATCTCCTCCTCCTGCTGGATCAAAGAATGATGTATTAAAATTTCTGTCTGTTAATAACATTGTAATTGCTGCTGCTAATACAGGTAATGCTAATAATAATAATATAGCTGTAATAAAAACACTTCAAACAAATAATGGTATCATTGACATTTTTAAACCAGGTACCCTCATATTTAATATTGTAACCATAAAATTAATAGCACCTAAAATAGATGATAAACCTGCCAAATGTAAACTAAATATAGCAAAATCTACAGCCCCTCCAGAATGTGATAAAATCCCACTTAAAGGCGGATATACTGTTCAACCTGTTCCTGCTCCTGTTTCTATAAATGCAGATGCTAATAATAATATAAGAGAAGGTGGTAATAATCAAAAACTTAAAGCATTTAATCTTGGAAATGCCATATCAGGCGCTCCTATTAATAAAGGTACAAAGCAATTACCAAAACCTCCTATCATACTTGGCATTACCATAAAAAAAATCATTATAAAAGCATGTGCTGTAACAGCCACATTATAAAATTGTCAATTACCATCTAATATTTGTATACCTGGATATGCTAATTCTATTCTTATTAATATACTAAAAATAGTACCAATAATACCAGATATAAAACCAAATAATAAATATAAAATACCTATATCTTTATGATTTGTAGTACTTAATCATTTTTTTAAAATTTTTAACGTTTTTTTCATATATTATATTATATTTATATTTTATATATTATAAACTAGACAAATAAAAATAATCATAACAACTAACCACTTAGTATTTTATAATTATTATTAATTTTTTTATATAATAATAAATTATAATTACTTTTATATAATTCTATATTTTTTACTTCTTTTATAAAATAATAACGTTCTTGATTCCAATTTTTAATTAAAAAAGAATAATTATAATTATTATAATAATTATTTTTTAAATTATATAAAATATCTTTATTTCATACTTCCTTTTTATTTATATGATCTAATGCATAATATATATTCTTTAAATTCTTTAAATCATCAAATTTATATATTTCAATATCAACAAAATCTACAAAATTTGTTAAGTGACTACCACCATGGTAAATAAAAAAAAAATGACAATTAAAAAATAAATAAATCTCTTCATTTTCATAAATATATTCCTCACGTTGATAAACTTCATATTCTAAATATTTAATATTTATAAGATCATCTATTTGTATCATATCAAGTTCATAATAAATTTCAGCAAGCCTACTTATACGATTATTTAATTGAAAAAAACATAAAATAATCAATATTAATATATTAATATTATTGATATATAAAAATATTAATAATATATTAAAATATATTAATTTATAAGTAGTTAATCGCATTTCTTATAATAATTTTAAAAATAAAACTTTATTTTTTAAAAAATAATTTTTAAAATGTTCTAAAATAAAATTAACTAAATCATTATCCATATTTTCTCTTAACATTATTTTTAAAGGCTCATAAAAAATAGTTTTTTTTAAAAACTTATATAATTCTTTTTCATAAATATTTACTAAATTTAAAGGTATTTCATCTAAAAAACCATTTAAAGCAGCATATAAAAATATAGTTTGTAAAGATATATCTATAGGCTCGTTACGACTTTGAACTAATAATTTAGTAAGTTTTTCACCTCTTTCAACTAAACGTTTTGTAACATCATCTAATACAAATCCTAATTTTGTAAAATCTTCTACTTCTCTAAATTGTGCTAACTCTAATTTTAAACTACCTGCCATTTTTTTCAATACTTTATTTTGTGCCGCTGATCCTACTCTACTTACAGAAAGTCCAGGACTTACAGCAGGTCTTATACCTCTTGTAAATAATTCTGATTCTAAAAATATTTGACCATCTGTAATAGATATAACATTTGTTGGTATATAAGCAGGTACATCACCTTGTATTGTTTCTATTAATGGTAAAGCTGTTATAGAACCTTTATTAAAAGCCATATTCGCTGCTCTCTCTAATAATCTAGAATGTAAATAAAATACGTCACCTGGATAACCTTCACGTCCAGGTGGTCTTCTTAATAATAAAGACAATTGTCTATATGACACTGCATGTTTACTTAAATCATCATATACAATTAAAACACGTAACCCATTAGACATAAAATACTCTCCCATAGCACAACCTGCATATGGTGCTATATATTGCAAAGAAGCAGTATCAGATGCCGTAGCCGCTACAATAATACTATAATCCATACAACCTTTATCTGTTAATAATTTATGAATACGTGCTACAGATGATCTTTTTTGACCTATTGCTACATAAATACATATAGTGTCTTTACCTTTTTGGTTCAAAATAGCATCTACAGCAATTGATGTTTTACCTGTTTTAGAATCTCCTATTATAAGTTCTCTTTGTCCATGCCCTATAGGTACTAAACTATCAACTACTTTTACCCCTGTTTCTAATGATAAATTAACAGAAGCTCTTGCAATAATAGAGGGTGCTCTAGCTTCTATCTTATTTTTTAATTTTGTTATTATAGTACCTTTCTTATTATTATCTATAGCTATACCTAACGGATTTACAACACGTCCTAATAAAGCATCTCCAACAGGTATACTCATTAATTCATTTGTTAATATAACAAATTGACCTGGTTTTATCAAACGATCAGAAGATAAACAAACTGCACTTACTCATTTTGATCCTAAATTTAAAACCAAAGCTTTTTGTGTTTTTCTACCTTTTAATGTTGTGGACATACATATTTCTACCATCTCACCATTAACCACATTTTTTAAACCTAGGATATTTATAATACCATCACTTACACTTTCTACTACACCTATTTTATTTAAAAATGAACTTGAAAAAAACTTTTTTTTTATTTTCATTATATTTATATAATGAAATATAATAAGTTCTTTAATAAAAATTTAATTATTTAAATAATAATATAATAATATTTATAATTTTATAATATTAATATTTAACTATTTAATTTAATTTGATTTTTCTATATTTACTCTTCCTTTAATTGATGATTTATTAGAAATTCCATTTCTTCCTCTACTTCTTTTAAACGTTTATAATTTGCCTCTTTTACATCCTCATCTCTTTGCATAATTCATTCATTCATAAATATATTTATTTTATTATTTATATAATACGAATCTCTTTGATTCGGTACATGATTTGAAGCAATACTATAAATATAATGTGACATATTAATATTATAAGTGTCATCATTAACAATTTTATTATATAAATTATATTTTAATTCATATGTTTTGTTGCTATAATAAAAATTATCTTTATATCTATAAAAATTCTTAATATAAAAAACTTTTTCATAAAACTTATAATTTAAATTTATATTAAAAAAATCTATTTCATTATCTTTTTTTTTTACAAAAAGAGATATAAGATAATCAAAGTTTTTAAACTTTTCATAACCATATAATTCTATGTTATAAAGATGAGATACA
>Ga0209611_10001719_pt1 | contig 37839 bp, 26 predicted proteins | sample S1TSphgellanicum_3_FD_187693 | JGI IMG/M metagenome (GOLD analysis project Ga0209611, IMG submission 187693) | Host-associated microbial communities from peat moss isolated from Minnesota, USA - S1T2_Fc - Sphagnum magellanicum MG (SPAdes) (version 2) | ecosystem: Host-associated > Plants > Peat...
CCTCCTTACCATGACAAAGCATATAGGTGGAATTTGTCCCATTGTAGTTCGGGAAACATTATATTGACTCACAAACAACGCTTTATGCTTTTAATTCCACAACACTTTTTTAACACATTTCTCCCCCACACCAATTTCTATTTGTAATTAAAGGCAGTTATGAAATAATAATCCACAGCATTAAGTGCACCTTGGACTTTCACCCCAACTAAATTGTTCTTTAATTAGATGTGACAAACGCCTTTAATTTGGCATCAAGAAGGGTCATATTTCAAAAACTTCATGTAGTAAATGAAGACATCATACAAGTCATCCTTTTGTTCATTCATTTTGTGCATTTGAATCTCCCTTATTTTACAAACGTCGTAATCATAAAGACGATGTCACAATCATCATATTACCATGGGAACCCATCAAGGTGATCCTTTGGGGGGGCACCATTCACTTTAGCCCATTTGAAGGCTTTACGTTTTATAATTAATCATTTCCCTTTTTGTTTATTTTCATCCATTATGAATGACATTCACATCATAAGTCCCCCTTCAATTATAACATCTGCATATGAAAATTTCTAGACTAAATTTCATACAATAGGTCTTTCTATCCAACCTCAAAAATGCGTACCATGATCACCTTCTGGCCTACCATCAAACTTCAACACCCCATCCCAGTTTCCCACCTTATCAGAAGGAATTAGAGTCTTGGGGGTTTCGTTAAGCAATTCATCTTTCACATCATCCTTCATAAAAAAATGCCCTATTAAAATATGTTTAACATGTGGACTTTCTCACTAGAATGGGTGATGTTCAAATAGCCTTTGGAGTTCTAATTTATTGTTTCATGCAACACCCATCGTATCTCTTACAATGCACACCTTCATCTCCCACATTCATAGAGTCCTTTATTTCTTTTGACTCCTTTCTTTTTCATGTGTTTGGACGCCTTCTAGGTTCAAGATCCTTTGATAACCCAAAAGGACCTCTAGTCCATAAACAAGCTTCTCTCTGAATAACCTTCAATGGCATTGAGTTCATATCGACAACCACCATTGCCCCAAAAACCTATTTAAGGAGTTGGGCCTTTATAGCTTGAGTCATAGTTGTTAAATTTATGGTTGATCAACATCCCTTCCTTTTTTAAGCCTTAACATAATTCGACAATAACACATTTCCTTTCTAGCAACACTCAAGGTAATATGTGATCTTTTATCACCCTTAACCCATGTATGTTTTCCTCCATTTGAACAATTCATCGAACAACAAATAGTTCAACTTCAAGATTTTATCTTGGAACGTCTATTCTATCATACCTTTTCCAACATGTTCTCCAACAAAACATCTAAAACCCATCGTGTTCGAATTTTATCATGTTCTGGACTAAGGGTGGGCGCTTGGCTTACAGCTCAACTAGTCTTCCTAGCCTTTCGATTATATTCCCCAATTTTTTCCACAACACTTTGTATACGACTTGGACTACCCCCATCTTTCAATTTCGAGTATCCCTTGATGCGTGTGCACACATCCCATTGACCCTATGGGTGTCCACTACTTATAATATGTTCATGACCATGAACACACTAGAACCCATGATGTAGTTCGCGACACCTTTGCCGCCGTTGCGCAAGATGTTAGTTTCCATGTGGGATGAAAAAATTGCATGTGTTTCCTTCAACCATGTTCAACTCCTCTCGTCATCGAATCAATGTTATGTTCACCAAAGATGGCATTCACACCCTAGTCAACGTTATCATTGCCAACCCAACGTGAGCAAATTTACTTCCCCGAACTTACACAATTCAAAGATTTGTTGCCTCCAATGTGGCTCAAGCCCCAAAAAGGAGGTATTGTGACCAACACCCAATTAATCAATTCCTCCCTTTAGCAATTGAAGTATTTGGCTATTTACACAAACAGGCCAACGTGTTTTACACAATCATGCCAACCCATTTGGAACTTGAAATGCCAGAAGGCTTTCATCTTTCTATCTTGGTCACTTTTTTTCGTCAAAAAGTTTTAGTCGGATTGCAAAGGATGCAAACATCCTCCATCTTAAGTCAAAATGATAGCCATAGGTTTAATTACTTCCCATCTTCCACCCCTTCATGACACACTTCCCATCATCATGGCCAACCTATCATAGGCCATCAGTTTTTGACATGGAGAAATATGGCCAACCTACCACATGCAGTTGGTTTTAGACATGAAGAGATTTTGAGCTAACTTGACATCTTGTAACTTTTCCATTTTCCTTTTTTTTATTGTACATTTAAAAAATCTACGATGTGTTTATTAATAAAGCTTTGTAGGGTTTCAACAATGGTTTTCTCTTTAAAACTTTGTTAACCTTATCTACATATAGACAAGGCTTATAATATTATTGCAAAAATATAAGAAATATACATGGTTCATGAAGTAGGCTTGTGCATAGTGTGAAAAAAAATTGACATGGCCAATGAGATCATTACAATGGGAGCCTTCAATTGTTTTGAGGAATTCTTTTGAATAAAATAGCCTTTAGATAGCACTTAAATATTGTAATTGAATCATAGGTGTGTGCCCAAGTGTGAAGAAAAAGTTTGTGAGAGTGACCAATGAAATTGATCAAATTGGTGCCTTGGATTGTTTTGAAAAGTTGTCTTAGTGAACTAATAGTTAAATGTTGCATCCATTTTGCATGTGGCTCACATAAAAGACATGCAAATTTAATGGGATTGGTAATAAGAATTTGGAGCTTTTAACACACACTTCTCTAATTTTATTATATCCTTAACATTTTTGTATCTCAAACAATCCCCTTTTCATACTAGCAAACTCGTTTTAACTTTTGACCCATTAAAATTATCTATAAAGTTGTTATTAATTTCACACCAAATCCATCCCTTGTATGAGTTTCATCCCTAGTCTTTGAATTTTTTGAAATCACCAAATTTGGGGATGAAATCTGAAAACTAAGGATTAGTTCAAAAAATACAAGGTTAAATAAATTTTGAATTTTTTTTAAAAATAATTTCTTGAGATTTCCATTTTATAGATTGTTTAGGGTTTTCATTACTTTGCACTTTTGGCATCTATTTTGGGGTTTCTATTACAAACTATTTTTTAAGGATTGGGCTATGAATTAACTAAGATGACTTTTCAGGTTTCCTACCATGGAACTATATATATCACAATCCTCCCACTTTTTATTTTTTGTTTTCAATTTTCACTTATGGGACATCTTTTCATTATATTGTTCATTTTGACACAAAAGTTTTTCTCACTTTGTTTATTTTTAGGTTTTATCAAAGCATTGCATTTCATTTGTGGCATCTCCTCTCCTTTTAACTTTTAGTTAAGGCTCTTCATTTTTCTTTGGGTTTTTCATTTCTTACTACTTTTCTTTTTAGGTTTTTTTTAAAAATTCTTGATTTTTTTGTGTGTAGGTTTTTCATTGCTTTTTTTTTAAGAAAAAGGTATTTAGGTTTTGTTTTAAGGTTATTTTTAACATTTTTTAAAATTTAAGTTTCAATATTGATTTTATGATTTTTCATTTTTTCTTGTGCTCCATGGCTTCTTTTGTGATTCATACAGTTTCTTCCATGGGTGATGATTCTAATTTCAGGAGATGTCTAAAGCCATACATAAATAGCATTAGATCATGTTTCTACTTGCAAATTTTATAATTGTTAGCACAAGAAACATGTTCAATGCAAATAAGTTGGAAGTAAATGTTAGGTAGTTGGTCGATTGAAATGTTTGTGTTTGAAACATGTTCACTATAGTGTGAAGATCTCCAAATTTGTTCAAGACTTTAACAAATTTCACTTTCTCATAATTTTAATGAATTAATAATAATAATGGTCCTTAACATCTAGGCACATGTGAAATCCACTAGTGAAACTCACATTGTGATTAGGTGACCATCTAAGTTGAGCCCAAAATAATAACTACTCCAATTCATCATGATTATAACTATGTAAAGTGCATTTTTTCTTTTAGGAGTAAATTTTTTGGTAACCATTTCCTAGATTTGTAAATTTTATGATTTCAAAATTGATGTATTGATAAACCCTTATAATTTTTATGTATAAATCCCTTCATTATGTATTATGTCTTTATAATTCAAAATAAGAGATGATGACAACAAAAACATGGGATGCAAAAGCATGGCAATGTGTTTATAACCAATATTTTCGCTACTTAATGGACCCTAAAAGGTTTTCACGTATTTATTTATGATAGATTTATGAAAGTATTTTAAAATACACCTTTACTTAATAAATTAATGCAACATCTTTTTGGGTCATTTGAATTATTTTTGAAAAATTGGCGACTTGTAAATTATGGTTTTAAAAATATTTTCCTTCAATGTCAACTATTCATGTTATGCTACATCTATTAACAATGTTTAGATAGTTCATGAATAATCTTGATTAAATGTAATAGGGGCCATTGTTATGGAGGGGGTAGGTGTACCATAAATCAAATTTCGCCACCATTCAAGAACATTTTAGGTGGCATGTCCATCCATTGTTTTTTATTACATCAACACCTATTCATTTTGTACCGCCACTTTTTCATTCGCCTTCTCATTTGATACCCCAATCTTCAACTCTTTCAAAACATCTCAAGATCTTTCAAAGTGTCCTCTTGGAATGGATTGTCAAAATAAACCTCTTTACATTCACCATATATCACCTTCCACACAATGATAAGTATCAACTAAGTCATTTACTTTTTGTATCTTGAATACATGACAAAATGACGGTTATAACTTATAGCCATGGTGTTCAAATGGAGGGATTCCACAATCATTTGTGAAGTTTTTTTCCTTCCATGCCACTTCACCATCAGTTGACTACTCACAAATTCACATTTTGCATCTAGATCAATTGAACTCCCTTGCACCACCATAAAGGACTCTACATGATTTGGCATGCCACATTTAAAGCTAATTCCACACAAAGTTCTATAATTAAAAAAGCAAAATAAACATTATATCTACACACACAAATTTTTTTTGGATTCTAACTATTTGGAAATATAGCCTTTTAAACCATAATTTTAAGTTTAGGGCTATTCGGAAACATGGTTTTATGTAAACACAACTCTCTAGAATCCAAAATCCAAAAAGAATCTTCCCATGCATAACAGTCAATGCACAAAACATAAGTTTACGAAAGATAATCACAAAGGTCAAAGAGGGTTTAAGGGTGAATGCACACTAAGGTGCCTCACTTTTTGAATCACAATGCCCACTTTTGTAAAGTGCCCTTTCTTTGGACACCTATAATGGATAATAAAACTTATCAAATTGAGAATTTGAAATTGATTATACATTAACAACTTGATTATGAAAATACTTATGTAATTATTTTTCAATAAAAATACACCCACTTTTCACAATGGACTTTTAAAGTACAAAAATATGGATTGGTCAATAGATTGGAATGGTAGAAAATAAAAATGTTCATATTGAATTCCATTCCAAATTATCTATAAGGACTCAATATATGATGTAACATCAAATAATAAATTTGTTAAAGTCTTCCATCAAAAATCATAATCAAACTTTAATTAAAGACTTTTGAATGGTCAAAATTGAGCCATATTTTCCTAAGTCCCTAACTTAGTTTTTTTTCCTCGAATTTCAAATTTCTTTTTCTAAAGGTGTATATATTTGGAATATGTAGGTGGGCTCCTATTAATATGGACTTTATTGCTTTTGATATATGGGCCTTTTTACCATTGAACCCATGTACCAAAAAAATTCAAAAAGTTAACATTGTAGAATGGACTTTTGTGGATTTTTTTTTTCCAAAGAATGAGCCACCTTAAAGTACATACACCCTTGAAAACCTTCAAATTCAATCACCAAGCTTAATTTGAAGTCTATAGAGCTTCCAACATAAACACAAACCCCAATTAAGGTTGCAAACCTTCAAACATAACCATCAAGCTTAATTTAAAGTCTATAATACTTCCAACATAATCACAAATCCCAATTAAAGTTTGCAAAGGTTCAAACATAATCATTAGGCCTAGTTTGAAGTCTATAAAGTTTCCAAGATAATCATAAACCCCATTTAAGGTTTGCAAAGCTTCAAACATAATCACCAAGCTCAAATTGAAGTTTGTAGAACTTCCAACATAGTCACCAACCTCGATTAGGGTTTGCAAAGTTTCAAGCATAACCACTATGCCCAATTTGAGGTTTGCATAGTTTTCAACATAATGGAAAACCCCAATCAAATTTTGTAAAACTTCAAACATAACTATTAAGGTTAATATTCTTAGGTCTAAAAAACTTCCAACTTAATCACAAATCCCAATTGGGGTCATAAAAGCTTCCAACATAATCACAATGGCCACCTAGGGTTTGCAAAGCTTCAAACTTAATCACCTTTACTAATACACGATCTTTAAATGTTCAAACTTAATCACAAAGCATCTTGGGTGAAAGCATGAAATAAAAAGTTAGGGGCACCATGGTTAAAGTCCTTTCCAAGGACTAAATTTCCCATGTAGCCTTTTTATATTAGTTTACAATGCATTTTTTGCACATTTCTTCAAACTAAATATCAATTTTCAAGCCAAATATGAATTGTAACAAGATTTTTATTTTATTTTTTGGCATCGTCCTACATTATAATCAAATGTAAAACTTTGCTTCAAACCATGATCACAAATTTGGAACTACAATAGTAATTAAGGATGTTCAAGTATCAAAATTCAAAACGTGCATTTGTGAAAGATTTTTCATTGGTTTGAATGCATGGAACCTTTCTTGTGAAGTATATTAAAGTTCTTTTTTTAATTGAAAACAATTGGTGCACATTCAATAACAAAAAACACATGTCCACAAATTTATATTGAGGGCTTTAAACATATAAAAGAAGTCTTGAAACATAATAAATTTGCACGACAATTTTGTGGTTACAACCTTGAAAGTGAAAGAATTTATTGATATGTAATGTTCCCATGGTGATTTTTCAAAGATACAAAAAACACTCTAAAGGCATTATACACACCCTTTGTGGCTCCTTATTTCATGTTTTCATCCTCTTAGCATGTGCATTGAATTCCAACATAATCACAAGCCAATCCTAGGTTTGAATATGTTCAAATGTGATTAGAAAGGCCAAATGAGCTCTTATGAGATTCCAAGATCACCACCAAGCCCAATTAAGGTCTATAGATGTTCAAACATAATCACAAAGACCACCTAGGTTCTAATTTTTAATTCCAACATATTCACAAACCCAATTTGAGGTTTATATATAATTGAATCACAAAGGCCAAATGTGCTCTTATGAATGTCAAACATAACCACCAAGCCCATATTGAGACCTTTTGCAAATGTTCAAACCAATCACAAAGGCCACCTAGGTTGTACTTTCAATTCCAACATAATCACAAGTCCAATTTGACATTTACAAATGTGGTATGTGGAATTCCTAACATCCTTCTAAAGTCCAAATGGGGTTTGAAGAACTTCAAATTTAATCACCAAACCTACCCTATCTCTACAAAATTTCCAAAATTTCCAACATAATCACAAAATTCACACCTAGGTCTATCCATGCAATAAATTAATTACAAAGCCCAATAACAAGGGTCTTTCAAAGTAAAAGTGTCCAAGTAACACAAAATAGAGGTTATATAATACACCATGAGGTCTACACAAAATGAGTTCTTAAATTTACTTGTCAATTGCAACTAATAATTCATGCCTATCTAAGGGTTTCTAACCCTATGCTAGAGTCATCATACAATTTTGTGTTTGAATCATAAGCACATTCCAAGATATCACTTGCATGCAAGCAAATACTCAAACATTGGATTTCAAATTCAAGGTTTTTTCCAAGAAATTGCCTAGGTTTTTTTTTTGGTAATGAATTGAAGGTATCATGCATGTTCAAAAAAATTCAAATGCATCCCACACCATGCTCTAGCTTGCAACCCAACACCATGTTTTACTCATTCTACAAAGATGCCAAAGCACAACTTATGGATGTATGGGTAGGTGTGGAAAAATATGTTGTATAGGACATTCATGAGAACAACCAAGAAATTTCCAATTGATTCAATTGCAAGTTTATGGTTCTAACAAGCTACATTTTGAGGTTGTTGGGCTATGGGATGTTGTGGCACAAATTGAAGGCTTGAGGGAGGATTTGTGAATGAGTGTGATAAACAAGTGGTAGTCTACATATGAAAAATCTCACATAGGTTGTGACACCCCCCCCCCAAATCCCCACCAAGAGGAAAACCCTACAAAGGATAAGCCTTGAACAGTGACAATTGTAAAAAACTTCATTGCATTCTAAATAATTCTCTACTAACACCCTAATGCGAAATAGAGATTGAAAGGCTCCAAGCTAAAGTTAATCCTCACCTCTAGAGCTCAAGAAACTCCTTTGTGCAACCCCAATTGGTTTGATGAAACACCTTACACTTGAGTTTCTCCACACTTTCATTGAAAACCTCCATTTGACAACGTCTATTGTTGAGAACCTCTTGTCAAAAAACTTGATTCAAAAAACCATCACTCGAAAATCTTTGCAAAAATCCCTCTTTGCAAAAACTGACATTTGAAAACCTCTATTCACTCACATTCCACTTTGGAAACAACCCATGTTCATGAAAAGTGTTTTCAAAAACCTCCATTCTCAAATACAAGGTTGTTTTCAAAAACTCACTTAAGCTATCAAAAACCCTTGCACACACATATCACACATGTGAAATGTTTGAAAACAAGAGCCTTCTCGTGAAAGTTTCAACTCCATGCAAAAACAAGACATGGTACTAAACTGGTTTTGTGACCAATTTCGGTGCAAAATCCAATTTGGCCCACTATTTATTTTATTTTTTTGCACCCATCAACCTTGTTACAAGTTTCATCCCCTAATATGCCCAACTAGCCATTTTGGTACCTATAACAATACTTTCCAAATCATCTTACTTGCAGCATGCACCAAATAGACCCAATTTTCTTTTCTTTTCTTTTCTTTGGGGGGGGGGAGAGGATTTTTTGTTCCCAATGTGTTCTTCATATGTTCCCAATAGCACCTCACTTTTTCCTATATGCCCAAAGTTCTCCTCTTGGAATCTATATAAGTGGCCAACATTGGGACTTACATGCATCTATGTTTGGAGTGAATATTTTTATGTTGCAACTCTTTTTTATGATGGGTCCCTCAAAGAGACTCATTTTCATTATAAAATTCTGAACTTGGAAGGCACCGCCCAACAATTAATATGAACTAGTGTGACCAATATTAATTGGTTTTGGGGGCCCCAAAGTTCAATTTTTTTCTTTGTGATGGGCATCTTCTATTGGACAATGTAGTGTAATTTAATTAAACTTCGGACAATCCCAAAATAGATATATCATGGTCTCCTCCTTTGGGTTGAGTTCCTACAGGTTACAAGAGCAGAACGTTAGGGCAAAGCATATGGGACAAAGTGAGGTGCTATTGAGGACAAATTGGGGAACACATTGGGAACAACAACAAAATCCAACACCCTCTACCCTCCCAACAAGAAGAAAACTGAGCCCCTTGGTTGCACGTTGGCTCATCTCATTGGCGTATGATTTTTACCATTTTTGGCCTAGGCTAACAGCAGGCCCACAATTTTGGGGACATAATAATGTGATGACTTATAACTGTAACCTGTTATTATCACACCTCTTTTCTACCACAATTTAACAATGAATTGACAATATTTTTAGTTGATATTAGGGTTTTCCATAAAGTCAGGAAAACACGGCACCAAATCCCTGAGTTTGGTCCGAAACCGGGGGAGATTCAAAAAAAACCCTGCAAAAAAGTACATTAGCCTTCAACGGGAGGTCAAACTCAGAAATGCACCACTTTTTGTGCCAAACTTGAGTTTCATTCTGTTTTGACCCCCTCTTTCCTTTTTCCTGAGCGCCTCCATTGCTGCTACATATATTTTCACTGCTCCTACATGTACAACTACTACTACAATTACATCAAACCTTGTGCATTAAATGCTGAGTTTGAGCATTTCATACCCAGATTTAATACAACTTCCTTACTTTGCAGGCCTTACTCAAAGAGGGGATTGGGGGTGAAAAGAGGCCCAAAGACAGGGCGAAGACAGGATGAGTTTAAGGAAAACTCTAATTGTATTCCCAATTTCTGATATCATCTCCTCACTTTGCTCTTGTAATTGGGTTTCAGCTAATTGGGTCATGTGGATTTTCCTGTGTTAATTTGGTGTCTTCTTTTCTTGTTGGCGGAAGCCAGTTTTGGCTGGGCTTTCTGGAGCTTTGCAGAGAAGCAAACTTCCAAATTCATGTCAATTGGTACTAAACCACCACCCCACCTGGCCAGTTAATCCAGTTAGGCAATTATGGAACCTCTGTGTTCACCATTTGCTCCAACCATTTCCACCAGAGACAGGAGAGTTGTTGCTATATTGATTGTCAGCTGGCGTTGGTGGAAGGTTTTGGCTTCTGAACCTCTTCTCACAGGCCAGCATATTTTTTCTGGTGGCAGGATTCTCTCCCACTGCATTCAAGGACATGAGGATTCTGATTGTAGCTGTGCTTGGCAATCTGCAAATTTGGCTGGAAGCCAGTTTTGCAGGATTCAACAAAGATATGTCATGCATGATGCAAATCATAGAACGAGCTAGATCATGCTAGCTGGGAAAGGACTGGAGGAGGGTTTAGCACTAGCAAGGGCAGAGATATTTTTAGCCTTACCATCATCAAAAGATTTAAACAGCCAACAAGCTCAAAGGTTGAAAGGGAATAATAATATTATAATAATTTGGAACTTGTGTCATTGAGCAAAAGACACAAGTAGGTGAGCTGTTGATGGTAGAGGCAAATTTAAATACATTTTGAAGTTTTGAGCAAAATGGAGATCTTGCAGCGTAATCTGCAAGTATCCCATTTGATCAAAGTACATGCTCTGTGAAATGCAATCTTATATTTAAAGATTGAGACCACTGCAAGTTTTGTTCATTTGAAATCTAGGAATTCTCAGATTCATTTGAGAGCCTAGTGCATGTTTTTTCCAGAAGTCTGCAATTCCTCAGTACTCGTGGATTATGCAACTAGATCCTTCTACTTAACATCCTCCAGCCAGTCTGGCCAGGTAAGGCAAAGGACTGAAAGAACTAATGTTCCTTTGGCCCCAACCAGGCAGCCTGCTAGCCTAGCATTCAATTGTACAAAAGGGACTGGACTAGGACAATCACCAAATCAAGTTTACTGGCTGGCCTTTGCTCCTCAACTTGACAGTCCCACAGTCCACCTCCCTTGCAAAGTTTGAACTCTGCAAATTCATGTAAGTGGTTTCAGACCCTTCACCTTCCAAGTTCCTCATAGAGACACAAATTACAATAACACCATGTGCACAGTAAGTAATCACCTTGATGCTGTACTTTGATCAAAATGTCACCTCTTTGGGTGGTGCCTTGGATGACTCCACCAAAACAAAGAGCTAAATGCAATCAAATACACAACTAGATTTTAAGAGTGAAATTCAGAAGCTTCCCACAAACTTTGGACTTAAATGCAGAGGATGGGTCATTGAGTTTGACAAGGAATTGAGAGAAGATTGAAAATTTCAGTACAAATTTTCAAAAAAAAGTGAAATTCAAAAATCTTCCCACAAACTTTGGACTTGAATGTAGAAGATGGTTCATCCTGTGAGATTGACAAGGAATTGAAGGAAGATTGAAAACTTTGTGTTGCAGGTTTTTCTCAACACAGCTTTCTTTCCTCACCATCCTCCCCTCCAATTTTCCCATAGCCACTCTCAAGAGAGCACTACAACACACAAAATAGCACAGCAATTGTCTCAGCCACCAATGCTCTTTGACCAATTCTTCAGAAAGCAAAAGCAGCAATGCCAATTAGCCTCCAACAGCAACTAATTTAGCTCAAGTCAAAGAAAAACCATCCCACTAGCAGCCTCTAGGTTGTGGTTTTTAGGGCTCTGGTTAGAGATTAGTGATCTAATCAGTGTTTTTTCTTTGGCAAATTTTCAACACTTGGCAAAAGAAAATGTGCATAATACAAAGGACTTCTGTGGAAATAATCCAACAAAGTTGCCATACTTTGAGGAAAACGTTTCTGAAATCATCATATATTCCAATGGCAATGATAATCAGAGCTAGTATAAGTGAAACATGTATGGTCCAATAGTATGGTCATCAACTTGACAACTCTGAAAACATTCCATATGGAAGTCCAAGCCTAACTCCTTCACTCCTTTCACCAACCCACTTACATGAATATGAAACAGCAAATTAACATGCCAAAGTTTAATTTTCATAACTGGGTTGATTATGAAAATGTTCAATGCAATTTGGTTTGAATTGAAACCAAAATGAATTCGAATTGGTTTCAATTGAATTCAAGTTGTACTCGATGTCATTCAATATTTTCATTCACAAGGAACTTAAATCAATTTTCACAAAATCAAGTCTTTTTTTTTGTATTTTTAGTTGTGTGAAGTAGCACTGAGCCCAAGTAGATAATAGGTTCTAGCAGGTCACCAAAATATAATGGGATTCTTTGCTAAATTCCACTTTCCTCTTGTGGATGATGGCCATTGTGGCTCCATCACAAAATTGAGGGGGGGGGGGACCTAGGTAAGTAGACCTAGGTAAATAAGTTGAAGTAGGTAGGTAGGACATTTTTGAATTTGTTTTATTTTATTTTATTTTGGATTTAACCAAATTAAGGTTGAACTTCTTCAATTGGCTTATCCCATTTGGCAAGTCTTGTGTATTTAAATATTTACAATGCATCTAATTATATAGTTAACACACTTGAAATGAAAGCCAAACAATATGGGATAAAAAATCTAGTTACAATTTAGTTGCAGATAGTTTGCGACTAAATTATGACTACATTTGTTATCCCATACAATTTGGTTTCCTTTTAATTGTGTCAACTCCATAAGTAAATATCTCACTAATTAAATAGTTAATTCAGTAATTAACTAACTAAATCACCAACTTCCTATCTACTTACTACTTATCTATGTATTGCCTATCTACCTATTAATCAAAATAGGTTGTAATGGCATCAAATATTAATTAACAATAATATATATATATATATAATTTTATTAACTAGTTATAGTTAATTAATTAGTATTTAATTAATGATAATAATTTATTTATTATTTAACATCAATTTATTAATAACTAGTTTTAGTTTATTAATTCAAATTATTCGAGTATTGAATTTCACCTAGTTATTATTTAATTTATATTAAATCGATAACTAGTTAATATTAATAAATTAAATTTAAATATTATTTTTAATTACTTAATAAACTAGTTAGTTAATTAATATATAATTAATGAATAATGAATAATAATTATAATTTATTTCATATTTAATGTCAATCGATTAATAACTGATTCTAGTTTAATATGTAGCATTCAATCTGAGTGACTAAATAATTAATTAATTCTTATAATTTCTATAATATGTAACATCAATCAATTCATAACTAATTCTAATTTATTAAATAGTATTTAATATTAATGACTAAATAAATAGTAATTATCATTAATTTATTTAATATCAATCAATTAACATTTTTTATGTTATTAAAATATTAAATCTTAATGACTAAATAATTATATTATTATTATTATTATTATTATTATTAATTAGAAGTAATTGAATATTAAATTCTAGCTTGTTATTGAGTAATTAATATTAAATGAATAATTAGTTAATATTAACAATTAAAAACTTAAATGATGTTTAACCATGAATTATGTAATAGAATATTTAATTAATGATTAAATAATTAATAATTAATTTAAAATGATTGATGATTAAATATTACATATTAACCAATAATAAATCAATATATTTTATTAATTCGTATTTAATTTTAATGATGGAATAATTAATAATTATTATAACTAATTTAATATTAAATTTCAAGTATTCAGTAATTTATTGACATTAAAAGAATAATTTATTAATATTAATATTCTTGAATTTGACTAATTTTTAATTTCTAATTTTTAATATTAAATATTTAAAATTATTATCAACTATTAATAACTAGTTACTATTAATTAAATAATCATTAGATATTAGTTAATTACATCATAATTATTCATTAAAAAATACATATAGAATTATTTTTTTAATTTACACCTTTAATGTACCCTTAATGTATTTTTCACAAAAAAATAAAAATTTTAGCCTACAAATATGTTGATAATATTCATAATAAATATTTATTATAGTATAAGTAGATTTTTTAATTAACCCTATATATGTATGTTTATCGTGCCAATAATACACATTGTACATCAATTTGTGGCTAAATTTTGGTTACACATGGGCTATGGGGGCTTATTCGTGGATGAATATAATTCTAAAAACATTGACATAAAAAGAGGAAGAAGCTAGTAGTCACAAAAGTAATCGCAAACAACACATAGTCACATGTAGTTGCAAATAGAATGGTTGCATATCCTCACATTTCTTTTAGTGTTATTAAATGCAATAATATCTTTGAAACTATTTAGATCACAAATGGCTTACTTGTGTTTTATGTGTTCTTTTCCCAAAAAATCATCTGTGTTTAATACTTGAAATTGTGACAAATGGTAAAGATGTAGTTGAACATGGTAAGATCATGTGATAAGACTATTATTTTCTCAACATAACTATCTGAGAATTTTCTATTTCTTACATGTTTACAACTTGATTATTATAAGTAAACTAGGGTAAGTTAATTTGGAACCAGTTCCAATGTGAATGTAGTTCAAAATATTTAATGTATGGGACATAATCTCAAGTTGTATAATCTCAAATCACTTTTGGTGATTTGAAATTCTAAAACACATATGTTTTCTTGTTGTTGATTTTTTGTGTTTTATGCAAGTTTCTTTTGTATCAATTTGTGTGATTTGCATTATGATTTCTAGGCTTGGATTCATGTATTGTTGCAAGTGAATTGGATTTTGAATCACCAAAAGTTTGATTAAAATTTTGTGTTGTACTACAACTAAATTCAATTTATTTAAGCATTATTTTTATCAAGTAGTTGTGTTTTGCACTAGAACTTGTGTTCGAATGCCAAGCGATGGGGTATTGTTTCTTCTTTTGGTTTATGTTCATAACACCCTTTGAGAATTTGAACCCCAATGGGGTCTAGGTACTCAAAGTGTGAAGGGAGTTGTGTTGTTTATGAAAGAAAAAGGGGAAAAGGTTGCAAGAAACAAACAAGGAGAAATGCCCTATCACCAATAGGCATTACTACATAATATGGTTTATTCACTAAGATTAATGACTGAAATCTCAGTTTTAAATAAACAAAGGACAAATTTGTCCATTAGATCATACCATTCATTTATCCAAAAATGTGACTAAGTTTAGTCTAATTAAGTGCTTGGTCATGCGTCTATTTTGACTAACTTGACTAAGTACCTAGTTAACATGGACATCAATTGGCATGTCTATTATGACTAAGGTGACAAACATCTTAGCTAATATGTAGGTGCAACATGGCATGTCTATTGTGACATGGTCCTATATTAAATTCCACATGCCATGCATGATTTGATTAAGGTGACTAACACATGGTACTATATTTAAACACCACATGGTTGTTTGTTTTAATAAATATTATTAACAAATTAGGTCCTATACCTAAGTGCCACATGGCAATTTGTTTTGACTTAGATGATTAACAAATGGTCGTATAATTAAGTGCCACATAAGTTGTCTAATTTTGTTAAGGTGATTAACAAATGGTCCTATAATTAAAGTGCCACATGGGATGTTTAATTTGATTAAAGTGACTACCAAATGGTCTTATATTTAGGTGCCACATGGGTTATTTAATTTGATAGAAGTGACTAACAAGTGTGTATGTGTACATGTTTACATGGCATGTCATGTGCCTATCATCTATTTGTTTATTAATTATCAACTTGCAACATTTTGACCTAACATGCAATTTGAACCCTACATGGCTATTGTACACACATAAACACACATCTATTATATATTCTTTTGAATATACATCCACATCCCATAAACAACAAGCATGCATGGATCATTGACATAACACAAACACAAATAGAAAGCAACAATAAAATATATTATAATTTATTAATTGAAAGTAATTCAAGAAAGTTTGAACTTTGAAGTGCATGGTTTGATACAAAGGAAATTTAGGTCATACATTATATAAGCTTCACATCTATTTACATATTGAACTAGTTTGTTTCTAGGGCCACATTACAATGTATCCAATCACATCATGGTAGTATAAAGTTGAAGATCATTATCTACATCTAGAAACAACAAATGGGCACCTTTTATCAAACTTGATGTAATGGCAATAGAAAGGCAGTTCTGTGGATTCGAATCATTGATGAAGGATAACACTCCACCCCCTAATTTAACAAAATTTCCAAATGCACAATCCTTCCCTCTAATAGAATAGAAGATTATAGAATCTTATAATTGATATTGTAAAACAAACCACTAAAACAATTTCAATGTATAAGCCTCATATTCCTACCATTACTGACATGTAGTGTAATAACTAAAAACAAACACCAAGTTGAAAATGTTAATTTTGAACATATGATTCACATAAATCCCAAAGTGGAATATCTAAATAACAAATCAAAATAAAGAAAATTATTGTCTACTATGAATTTATGAAATCAGGTCCTACTTGTAGTGTGTTTAGACAATAAAGGAATGAACCCTAGAACACTTCCCCCAACAAATATTGAACTATTGGTTTTAGGTTTGGCAATGTCATTATTGACCATGCCTATGTCAAATTGGGAGAGACAGTTCCAAGAATTGATGGTGGTTGGGTCTTGGGCTTACAAGCTTGTTGCCACATTTCATTACAAGAATTTGTGGTTTCCATTTGTTTTCAAATTTCACATGTGCTACCTGACACAATAAGTCATTCACATTTAACATTAGTAGGTGGCATACTTCGTTGAAATCTAGAACACAATTGGAATGAAACTACTACATGCGCCCACTTCTTTTGGAGCAAGGATGTTATTTCATGAACCTGCAAGCATGAGAGTGAGCAAGTGAGCATGAGCAAATGAATAAGACCGAATCTTTTTTTAAATATTATACCCACGTTGACAGTATATTTGACAAATATCTTTTGATGCCTAGGACAAAATATTCTACCACATGTTCATGGATGAACAATATTTATGGATGAAAATGTGGATTAAAAAATGGATGGAACTTTTTATGAATGTTGCCAACATACATTTATTTTGCGAAAAATTGAACAAAAAAATAAGGTGGAAGAAATTTATGTTAGTTTATTTTGAAAAAAAAATCATATAAATTATTGAAGTCATACTTCAACTAGTACTTTATATTTTTATTATATGAAGCATATTCTAGCTCTACAACATCTAAACCATATAAAATTTTAAATTAAACCAAATTTAATGGTGCATAAACTTGTTGACCCACCAAGAGGTATGTGTTAATCCCAACATTTTTTGTTCACCACAAAGAAGTATGTGCCCATCAAGAATTGAAACATTATGAAGTAGCCCATGACACCTTTCCATTTAAAGTTGTTTTTTATTTTCATTCACTCTCTCAACCTCTTGCATTTAAAACCATTCTTGCTACTTGTACAATGAAATTGTTTTCTTTCCCCCTTTACTATTAATTTGCATGACGAATACTTCAATTTGCAATTCTTTCCACTAGTACTTCTTAATTGCATCCTTTCTTCTTCAACCACGTGTTTGCAATTGTTAAACCTTTCTATTACAATGGCAAAAAGAAAATTGACATCAATTGTCACACCAAACACCTTGGAATCTATGACTAAATATATGTTTAGCATATTAAATAGAATATATGAGATAACAAAAAAATCGTTGGAATATCCGAAAGATTACACCAAGTTAGTCCCCCTCCAACATTTGCTCAAAACCATAACGTGGGGAACAAAATGGAAAAGGGAAATTGAAAAAACAATTGAATGGGTGACATGGTGATGGGTAAATGCCAAGATAGAGAAAGAAAGTCTTGCATTATTCAAATAAACTATAAACATTTCCAAGGAGGATCTAGAGGACTACAATTGGGTGATGTTTACACATGCAATGGACTTTTTCAAAGAACGCACAAATTTGAAGAAACCGATTTCCAAATCATTTTTTCACAAGCTTACTAAACAATTTATTGATAAAGGACTTGGTAACCTTTGAGAATTTGCTATCAATAAAATTCATGAAACCTTGATGATGATTCTATGCAACTCCAAGCCAACGAGCTTGGCTGCCACAATAATTGAGGAACAAAGTGTTAAAACATTTGGTTAATCATTGGATGATAGGACCAGCCCTTAAACCACGAAATGTGTACAATAGTAGAAAAATATGACGAATCGAAAATTGAAGGAAAAACCAAAATTCCATTGTTTACATTGAATTGTAGTTTAATAGATGTGTGAACATGAATATTTATTCAAAGTATGTGATCTAAGGAAATATTCAATTATGAAGAAACAAAATAAAATTAGGGCTGAATTTGAACAATGAGGTTGCTTGTTGAATAAATCCATAATAATTGTTGAAACAAACAATCACTGAAAATATTAGATCAAGGCAATAAATGATTATCATAAGCAAATACATGATGTTATGGCTATTGAGACATGTGTAATTATTCTACCATTTGGAATCGTTATGGCATGTGTAATTGTTCTAAACTCACCAATATTAACTAGGTGGTCTAATCAAAATCAATGGTTGTCATGTTAGATTTAGATGCAGGAATTTGAGTGGACAACTACAAATATGTCACCAAGTGGACATGTTCCCAAATGTGTTTTATTTTGAACATTCATTTTTTATATTGAGGTTGAAAGGTTTCACCAAAGAAAATTAAAATAAAGCTTTTTCATTTGCATCATATCACGATATCCATATCCACAGAACTCTTAGAAAACACCACTAGATTTGGATTTGTACCCATTTGTAAAAAACAAACTAAAGAATGTAGATGCATAGTTCCAGGTAGAAGTTGGATAATGGGCATCTACTAATCATTTGCAAGATTACAAGATGTATGGGACAATGATCAGAATGTTCATCCCAATGTTTCTAAGTAGCTTGCCACAACCATTTAAAGGAAATCCATGGCTAGTAAACTCAACACATCAAAATTTCAGAACACAAATATTTCATCACCAATGTGATTACATGTTGAAATTCCAATCATCCAAAAAAAACACTTCAATCCTAGAAAAGACATGGCCAAGAAATTATATGGATGCAAAGAATGATCCATATCAAGCACCTACACTTGCTTACAGCAAGAAAATGGACTAGCTAATGGTGACAAATACAATTAACAATGAGGTGGAGGAGGAGAACATTCTGGAATCGGATGACAAAGAAAAAAACAAGGTGCTAGAAACAACATACCCAGAAGATACCATGATGGATTTAAAGGAGGAAAAGGAAGGCACAAAACCAACAACACCAAGGTTAGAAATGGGTTCCAACAATGTGAACAGCACACCCAGAGAAATTGGCTCTCCTCAATATGTCCAACATAGAAATGGACGATATCATTGATATTCAAAAGAAGTAGAAGCAAGACACTTGGAACAATTGTGAATAACTCAAGTTGGACATATAACTTTCTTGATTGGAAAGAATAAATCTCAACTTACAAAGTTAGGTTTTGTGAACTTATTGAATGTAGATTGAACACTAAAAGCCAACACTTCAAACATTAAAAAGTTTCTATGTAGTCATAGTAAGCCTAGAAATCAAAATGGTTAATTTTGTAAATGTATGTAAATTTTTTTTGAACAAAAGAATGAAAGTTTTAAACTAGCCATAAAACTAAAATCAAAGAGAATCAGGTGCCTTTAAGCCTACAAACTTTAACAAAAGTTAATTCATTTGATAGCACAATTTTTTCTAAAAAAGGATCATGTCCTAAATTCATTTCATTGCATGTGAAAGCATTTGTTTAAGGATGTTAACTAGTGGGGACCCAGGGCAAGGGGCAGATCCCACGATAACATTTTTGGAAAAATTCTTGCTCCAATTTTTGGTATGCAAGGGTTCCAAATATAAATCAATGATGGGGAAAAGTATGCATTATTATTCCTTTGATGGTCATATTTAAAATTTAGTTAACTATGTTACAATATGACAATTGTAGCAAGGAGGAATAATATTGTTTAGAATTGTTTAGTATCTAGACTTTTGTATTGGACTTTGAATTAAGAACATGAAAGTTTGCATTATCTTATGGTCCTAAAGAATTGAAGTGAAGATGGGGATGCGCATGGATTGAAGCAAGAAGATTGGGGTTTAGTACGCGAAAATAGGAATCTCCTCAATATAAACCATCGATTTACATAATTGGTTACCAAGGTGAAATCAAATGTTAACTCAATTGAGGTTCATCCACCCCTAAGTAATAATAGGCATGAAGTGGATGGTGCACCTATGGGCGTTGGTTCTTTATGGCCAATATCAATTTTTTTGAAAACAATTAATTTGGCAAGGAAAGAAAAGAAGGAAAAACTCTTAATCAAATGAGGTGCAAAATACATACATTGAATGAGAATCATTCAATGGTGATGTATCCATTGAATACATAAATTATAGTAAAAAAATTCTAAAAAATGAAATCCAAATCCAAATCTTGTAATGAAACAAAGGAAAAATACATGCCACAATTGTTTATCATCCAATTGCTTCAAAATCTATAAAGCACATAACAAACTTGTCATAAGATTGGGGAACAAATAAGGAGGAAGGAGAAGGGCAAGTTGCTAATATCTGAGCATAGGCTTTAATATATGAAGATAGTTGGGGGCTTGCAAAGAAATCATTTCAAGAGAAAAAGGGACATGCCTCGAGGAATGAAACACCTCTACACCAAGAGGGAAGAGAAGTCATTAATCTATCCACATTCAATTTAAAAAACCCGAAAGTAGAATTTGATGGAAAATTCAAACTTACTCACAATCCAAAAAAATCTTAGAACATTTATGGATAGGGGAATCAAGATCTAGGGACCACTTTGGCAACTATTTACTCTAAGATCCTTCATGTGAAAAACAAGGATGAAAAACTTCATTGAAAACCTCTTAATTTCCTTCTAGTGCCAATAAATGTCAGTCAAAATTCTAACATGCCAACACACTATTATTTGCAATGAAACAAACATTGTACAAGAAAACATGATTTTTTAAAAGGTCCAATTTGACTATAATGTCCACGTTGACCAAGGGGGATGGTTGTTTTGATTAAAGGCCTGGGGCATGAAAGACAAGAGTTACTTGTGATTAAAACATTAGACTAAATAGACCTTTTTAACTATGCAAGAAACTAAACATTTGGTCAAAAAGGCCAAAGGTTTGTTAAAATAACCAAGGCTCAATCAAATTGATCATATTGAATGGCCATTGTGATTTACAATTAATGAAATTGGCCATTTTGATTTGACATCTAGTTAAATCAACCATACTAATTTGGTTTTTTAACTTATAAATTTATTTTATTTAGGGTACATACCAAATCTAAGTTCATAACTAAAAAGCCTTAAGTTAGGCATATTACACTTAATTGGAATTTATAAAGTTTAATAGGTTACTTACATGCTACCTTTAGGCACCTGTAAATACTTAAACTTAATACATTAATTAGCCAATATTTAATAATTGATAATTATATTCAATAATGTATGATTAATATATTATATAATTAATTAGTCACCAAATAAATGTTAGTTAATAACCAATAATTAAGTTATCCATCAACTTGTTAATTGATTAATTATTATTATCAAATTATCAATTTTATCTAAAATTTTGGTTAATATTTGATAGATATTTATAATAATCAATATATAATTTAAAATAATTATTGATAAGTGATTTTTTAACTAATTTTTTAGTTAATAATAATGCATTACATATTAATTGATAGTATACATTCATAATAAATAATCATTATTTATTATTTATTATTTAATAATTCGTAGGAAATAATCAATTATTAATCATTGTTAATTATTTTTATCAATTATTCTTTAATTGAATCAATAGCATGTAGTAGCCTATTAAATGTAGGTACCTACATGTTATTTAGGTAGATACTTGGTACATGTTATAACCTTTTACTTAGATAAGTAATACAAAAATATTGAAATTTATTAAGGAATGTTACAATATGTACATCACTACAAAAAATTCAATCAAGTTTATAATTACAATATGATGACAAAAGCTTTCAACTTTTGAAATGGTAGTCCAATGGTAAGAACTTGATTCCTCAAAGTGTAGGTGAGGAGTTCAAATCCTCACACATACAACAATGGTTACCTAGGTTACCTCGGCTACTTCAGCTTAAATAGCTAGCCTAGGCCACCTAAGCAAGTAGGTCTAAGGTTGGCCACCTAGCCTAGGGGGCCTAAGCTAAATAGGGTAGGTAAGTAAATTATTTTATTTTATTTTTTACATTAATTATTAGGTAATTTGTAAGTAACTAAATTTATTAATTAATAAATATAATAAACGAATATGATTATAATTATATATAATATAATAATTATTTAAAAAATAAATCATATATAATTTATGTCAAATATTGTTGTAGTAAAAAAAATAATCAGAAATTCCAATTTAAAAAACGAACAAAAAAGACCACCAAAAATCCCTAGTCAAAATGGTCATGTCCAAATTGATTTGTCCAAAATGGCATTTTGGTCAAGTTGAACATGTGACATTTGGGGTACTTTTTGGTCAATTCTTCCAGTTGACAAAGTCACATTTTTTTTAACGAAATGTTTAAAAACATTATAGAATGAATATCCAATGCAACAATAAAAGGTTTGAAATAGTAGATACCAGTTGATGTTGTGAAGTCAACAATAAAGGATCTTGGCTTTAAGCAAGCTCCAATCAACACTTGAAGTGTGAGAGGATGCATTTCCTTGGCAACACGGAATGGTTTCTTAGAACTTGAAAATGTCATCATGTTTTTATCAGTTTAGTTGTAAAAAACATCTTCCCATAAAACAACTTGAGTAAGAAATGCAAATAGAAAATTTGTTGATATTAAATATTGACTAAAAAGCAATGCAATGTAGTAGAAACAAAAAAAAAAACTAAATACATGGATTAAATTTTGAAAGGGCACTTATAAAGAACCATTTTGAAGGCTTCATTTCTTCTAGACAGTTGTTCCTAAGATTTGTTATGACGAATGCCATCCCTGGGCTTGAACTCATGGAAAAAACATGTCTCCCACACCTCAAGTCTCTAATGGGAAATGTATTCTTCTAAGGTCATTAAACCATGGACATCTTTTACAATGAGCTTGAGGTCAGATATTGTGGCATTACAAAGCTTGAATGCTTTAACTTCAAGGTACAAAAATCAAAGCTAGTTAGATGAGATTGGATGGGGATAGAAAATGGAAAATCATACAAGAAAATTTATAGTATTACCTAGTGCCAAAATTTTGCCTTATGCAACCTTTGTTGAATTGAACATTTGAAAAGCCTTGTTTTGGGAACTTTTTGGCTCCCTTTCGCACTCCATATTCATTCCATTGCTTCAACCAAACAACTTTCTCCTCCTTGCTCACAAAAGAATACATGAGCATCTAAATTTTTTCAATGAACATCTTAGGCTTTGGGTTGTTGTCATAGTGGGCTTGACTTTCCTATAAAAATTTGGATTTGAAAGTTGGACACAAACAAGGAGGTGTTTATAAAAGGCTAAACTTAGTGTTCCTTTTTCACCTGTTCCATGGCCTTCCCCATTAGTTCCTACAATTTTGTAGGAGATCTATCACCTTCCTAAGGGACCTTTTCATAATAGAACTTAATAGTTGTCTTAACCCCACTTTGAGGGAAGTGCGAGGTTGTCATTCACACTCTCGAAAATGGGACTTGGGAGTCCTCCAGGACTCCCGAAAACTTAGAGCGCAATTTTAGAGGCCAAAACACCTCGCATTGAGGTGTTCTTTATACCTTGGAAAGGTCTTGAAGCATAGATGTTCAAAATGGCCTCCCATGAGCCATTTGGACTTCTATAGCACGAGTTATGGTTGAAAAAAGGGCCGGGAGTCAAACTGGCAGTTTGACTCCCGACCACTAAAAGTCAGAAATCGACTCGATCCCAGTGCATGCAGGTGAAGTACGACACACCGTTGAAAAGCTCTCGAGGAGAGCTACAATTTTGTTTTAGACCTCATCTCAATCCAAGCTTGGGGCGAAAAGTTATGAATGCCCAAAGTCTCGGGTGTCCAAACCGGGACAGTTTCAGGACTCCACTTTGGGAGTCCCGGGAAAAAATGCCATTCGAATGCAAGTGCGGCAACGAGATGCAAAGAATACTATATGGGGGAAGGTGGTGGCTCCTCCCGAGTCCGGGCTGTGGTGAATCAAATGAGTCCAAGGTTGCCCGTGGCTATCCCAACACCAAAAATGTGCAGAATGAGTTTTAACCAACTTGTTGGTTGGATTTGGATGCAGGACCGAATAACTAAGTAGATTGTCCCTCTTCCTAGTCTAATCCTAGAGCTTTCATCACGCCCCTCTCACCCCCTTTAGTGTTGAAAGCTGGGAGCGCGCCCTGAATCCTTCTCAATTCCGCAACTTAAGTAAGTTAGTCCCAACTTGGGACTAACCAAGGACTTGAGAGTGCGTCAATAGCCATATCCGCAACAGACTCAAACACCTTTTGCAAATAACACAAAAATTTAAAAAGTTTTAATAGGGACATGCAAAGAATTAAAATGTGAACAAAATGAAATTATATGAAAAAGCGACAAACAATTACTTAATACATATAATTAAAAAAAGGCCTCCAATGTGAAAGAATGCCAAGTCTTTTTAAACTTCCTTTCATATTTTTTGTACATGCCTATTGGCAACACATTTTCAAATTGTTTCAAGGGAGTGATTCTAATCCCTTGAATGCAAAAGAATTCGTGCACAAGGTTTGGCTTGACATGATCAAATTCAACACCCTTACACATTAACTTGAAAAATGAAAAATTGGAAAGAAGCAGAAAAATAGTAGGTTCATGAAATAAACAAAAAAGAAGATGTACTTGTTCAAATTAGTCATTGTTGTGAGAAACTTCACAAGCCTATGAGATGTGTTAAGTAAAATCAAATCAATAGATATGTGTTGGCCAGGATGTCTCATTGTTGTGCAACTTGTTGATTTAAGGCATCCAGGCTTGCATATGATGGTTCCCATCCCATAAAAAAAACATTTTGTTGGAAAAGTGCACAAGGTTTGGGTCGCTTGTAACAGCTTTTCAAATCGCTCATTCTCAAGGAGCCAATGTTCATCCCATGTATCATGGTGTAAAACAACATCCTCCTCCTCACCTTTCCAATTTGTTGGAGACAAGTAAAAAACCTTGTCTCTTTCCCTATATCCCAGGTGAAAGGCTTGTTCCTTTTTTAAGATATATTACAGGTGGAGTAGGCCTAACAATTGGCATGGGAACCATCTTGCATAATGGAACATGCATTTAGGCCTTGCATTTTGGGGTGATTTTATACTTTTTAGGAATCTCCCCCATGTTGAACTTGGTTTAGTTTTGCACTATGCAGATTGTCCTTCTGAATGACAATCGATCCTCCTCTTCCATTGCAATTGTTAAGTTAAAGAATTACAAGAATGGAATCCCCACTAAGTAATAAAAGAAAATAACATGAGTTTTTTATATTTGGGATGGATGTTAAACTAGAGAATGTCCTTGAGGTACCTTCGGTGTTGAAAGTAGCCCAAATTGATATACATACATCCGAATTACACCCAATGCCGAAAATAATTCGGGTGGTTATTTTTTGCACCTTGACTCGAGGCAAGGTACTTTTGGTGTCGAAAGTAATTCGATTAGACTTTTTTTCAAAAGGTGTATTAGAAAAAGAAGATGAAGAAGGAAAAAAAAACGATGTAGATGTTAATCTAGAGTAGAAATAAACCCAAAAAATTCCATCAAACTACTCTCAATGCCGAGAGTAGTTCAAAAATGGCAAATGAAGTAGCAAAAGGAGAAGAAGAAAAAGATGTGGAAGAAGTAGAAGGAGACCATAGAAAAGCCGAAATTTTTTTATATAGGAAAAACATATAATGAAGAAATAAAAGGTGGAGAAAAAAAACATGAAGTAGGTGGTAATGATAATATCCCCGAGTTATTATCGGTGCCAAAGTTAGTTCAACATGTTTTTTCTATAGAAACATTTTAAGAAAGCGAAAAGGTAGGAAAAAAAAAAGGGAAGAAGAAAAATGGGGAAAAAATTAACCTATTGAACTATTCTCAGCACCAAAAGTAGCTTCACATGGATTTTTCTAAGAGTAACAATTTAAAAAGAAGAAGAGGAACAAGAAGATTAGGAAGAAGAAGAAAAGGAGGAGGAAAATTGTGGGACAAAAAATCACCCCGAGCTACTATCGGTGCCGAAAGTAGCTTGACAAGTTTTTTTTTGTAGTTACAATTTATAAGACAAAGAATAATAATAATAATAATAAGGTGAAGATGATGAAAGAGGTGAAGAAGAATAATAATAATAATAATAAGAGAGTGGGAAAAATATAATCCACCGAGCTATTCTTGGCGCCAAGAGAAGCTCAACAAGTTTCTTTTTTGCAACAAGAGGTTGAAAATAACAAAAGAAAAAATAATGAGACAAAAAAATGGAGGAGGAAGAAGTTCAAGTGGAAAAAAACCCACTGAACTACTCCCGATGCCGAAAGTAGGTTGGTGGGATTTTTTTTTGCAACAAGCTCAAAAAACAACAATGATAAGATGAATATGAAGAAGAGGAGGAAGAAGATGGTTTCATGAGAAAACTCACCAAACTACTTTTGGTGTTAAGAATAGTTTGACTGGTTTTTTAGATGAAATCGTAGTTTAATAATAATAATAAGATGAACATGTGAAGAAAAATATGAACAAAATGGGAAAAGTAAACCTATTGAACTAATCTTGGCATCAAGGATAATTTTGTAGGTTTATTTTCTACAACAAGAGTGTGAAAAAGAACAAGACGAATAATAAGAAGTAGAAATGAAGAAGAAAGGCAAAAAAAGACATGTTGAACTATTTTTGACATCGAAAGTAGTTCAACCAGTCTCTTTGCTGCAACTAACTCATAATGCCCATAAACATTAAAAGAAATTATTAAATCTTTGATTTTATATATCATTGATTTTGTAGTCATACCAAACATTATATGACTAAAGGCCTTTAGTTGTAACAAAAGAGTAACAAAAGACAAATAGTCATTAAATGTTTGATGTGGCATTTTTCATCCTATAGTCATTAAAGACAATTCATAGAAGACAAGCCGTATATAATGTTGAGGTGCAATATAATGAAGGACTAGAATATGAATGGTTGACATTAGACCATTTGATTACCCAAATTTATACCTAAAATAAAATCATTTTTTGGATTATTATTAAAAATAATTTTAATAGGTACATAGGTAGTAGTTTAACTTACTTAACTTGATTTACATAACCTATGTAACCTACTTATGTAACTAGCTTAATCTAGCTTACTCAGCTTAACCTTTTAGAAATGCACATAGGTTGCAAGTATTTACCAATGGACTACAATATCCAACGATGTACAATTTTGGTCAATTTTTTATTTCACATGCTTATTTCATCTCATTACAAGACTATGAGATAGGTAACAAGTTGTAAGATGATACATAAAAGGTGGGTAGGTTATAAAAAATAGGAAATAAAAGGTAGGTAGGTAATTAAGTAGGTTAACAAAGTAGGTGGGTGGGTAAGTAAGTAAGTGGATGGATGGGTGGGTGGCTAGGTTGGTAGGTAAGTAGGTGGGTCATGTGGGGTGGGTTGGCATTTAGGTGGTGGGTAAGTAGGTAGGTATGTGGGTGTGTGGGTGGGTAGGCAAATAGGTCAATAGGTAGGTAGGTGGGTGTGTTGGTAGGTAAATGGGTAGTTGAGGGGGTAAGGCAACCGTCTATGTTCACATCAAATGACTTGTCGTCATTTTTTAATCATTGTAATGACAATTGGATGTCCACATCACTTTGTCACTAATCATGAATGACATATAAATGAAATAAAAATGATGAAAATTGACATCCCTCATCTTGTTACCACCTCATCATCTACTAATCACATGCCCCACTAATGTATGACTATGATTTTTTACACAAGATCCAAAATAATAATTTATAACTAAAGTCATCATATAATCATTTAGGACTTCTAGTCATAGATTTCTAAGTTGTAGAGGACAAATTTCCTTTTCATGAAGAGAAGATGTAGAAAAAGAATAGGAAAAAGAGGAGGAAGATAATTACATGAAGAAAAACCCACCAAGTTATTTTCAGCACCAAAAGTAGCTCTACGAGTATTTCCTATAACTAGACAAATTAAAAAGAAGAAGATGATGAAGAGGAAGATGGTTATAAAAGAAAAAGCCTACCAAGCTACTCTTGATGCCAAGAGTAGTTCAACAGGTTTTTTTTTTCTACAACTAGGTTGAAGAACAAGAACAAGAATAATAATAAGAAGATGAAGAAACATGAAAAAGAACCCACTGAGCTCTTCTTGGCATCGAAAGTAGTTCAAAGATGGAAGTTCTTGCAACAAAAAAAAAAAAGACAAATTTGCATAAGAAAAAAAGAATTGAGCTAGCTTGGTGATCTTATCTTCTTCCCACTCAAACTAGTACCAAAAAAGGAGGAAAAGATGATGAACATACCATTTCTAGCAAGTTTTACCTTCTAGATTTGAGTGTTGAAAAAGATGGAAACTCCTACACTTGTTTTTCTAGGTCCTCCCTCTCCTCCTCTAGTTCTTGATTAGTTTCTTGGAGCTCTGTGTCCCTCGTTGCCTCCTCCTTGCCTTTTAATGGAAATGGAAATAGATTTGAAATTCATAATGAAGAACACCAAGCTTCAACCACACAATATAAAAAGTTAACCTTCGAAAAAAAGAGCTTTAAAAAGGTATGGAAGATGTATATTACATGACCCATGATGTTTATGAGATGTGCATTTTTCTTTTGTTCACCCATAATGGAGTCCTTTTCACTATGATTTTCTTTGATCATTGACAATGATACAAGCTTCTTCCTCTATTTTTTTTTAGACTCATCCAATTGTGTTCGCACCTTCTTCAATGTTGTTGTAGCTTGTTCCTCTCAATATTGGAACTTTGCATTTGGAGAACTAGCAACTTGAACATGTGATGTCAGTTAAAGGTTTTGAAATATCTGAATTGCACATTGGTTGTACCAACCTAGATACACTATCTATATACTAACAACTTTAAACCCTAAAACTAAACCATAAACCATTATGGATATGTGTTGGTTTTATTTCATTTTGTGAATATATTGAACATTTTTTGACATAGTTGATTCACAATTTAATCAATTCACAAATTTGCGGGTATTTAATTTCCATGGAAGTTCTAATGCTATCCATAAGCATAACCGCATCTTTTGAATCTTGTGTCATATTTTCAAATGTTGCACATGTAAATGGAGCTAGAATGTACATCCAAATAATATGAAAATGTATTGAGACATGCTATATTTGTACATGGTGGAAATTGAAATACAGTTCACATTGATATGCTCTAGATATAATGAAATCACATGCAAAAGCATAGGGTTACAAGTGCATACAAATTTAGATGCAAAGCACATGCACATGTTATATATGTATGGTACATATTTATTTAAGTAGTTTACATCTTGTTCATACATATAAATGGCCAATACATGGTACATACACATTGTGGGACGGACATATGGCTAAGAACATGTTGTGATACTTGTTCCACATTTGCACATGTTGCACATATAAATGGATTTGGGATGGACATCCAAATGAATATGAACATGTGTTGACATATGTGCCATATTTGAACAAGGTGCAAATTGAAATGCATCTCACATTAACATGCTCAAGTTTTAATGAAATCACAAGCAAAAACATAGATTAAAAAATGCATACAAATTCATATTCATCACACATAGACATGTTATATATGTATGGTACATATCTATTTATGGAATACATATATTGTTCTTACATTTAAATGGCCAATACATGATGTACATACATGTGACACCTTAAGATGGTACATTGATATTGCAAATACATGTTTATGCATCATTCATATACATTGTAGGTACATATGGTACATATGGTGCATGCATATGGATGTTCTTCGACTATCCATATGCCTAAAAACATGTGGTGACACTTGTGCCATATTTGCACATGGTGCACATATAAATGGAGCTAGGATGGACTTGCAAATGAATATGAAAATGTGTTTACAAATTTGCTATATTTGAATATGGTGCAAATAGAAATACAACTCCAATGGACATGTTCAAGCTTCAATTAAATCACATGCAAAAGAATAGACATACAAAAGCATACAAATTCAGATGCATAGCTCATACACATGGTGTATATATATATAATTCACATCTACTTATGGAGCACATATATGGTGCTTAAATAGAAATGGGCAACATAAGAGGTACATACATCTCACACATTACAATGGCACGTTCAAATAGATTGTACATCCACATGTGTAGGACATACATATTGTGCAAACATAGTATGTTGAAAAGATGTCTGGTTGAGTTTTTGTCCACATGAACTTTATTAGTTCATTAATCATCATGTAGTCCTTCCCTTTAACTTCCAACGATATCATAACAAGGCATCACAAACACACTGGCCCTACCAATATATAAGATGTCGCTCATCTACCTTTTATGTTCACACTTTCAACACCCAAAACAATCCGTCCCAATCTAAACAGTCCAAACACTTTCACCAAAGAAACCGGTTCGCCTAATGTGAAATCGGTTCTAATAAGATAAAACTTCCAAAAGTTGGATCCAATGCGATAGTCCCTGTCCCTGTGGGGGCAAGGCCCAATAAACTACCAATTTAACATTACCAAATGTACTTGTACATGAAATATTTTATTTACCAAAAGTGATTCATCTTATCTTGCAACCACCTCTTAAGCATAAAAACATGCAAGGAATGTTTTAATGTATGTGTAGGCAACCCTGTAATGGTTCTATCACCAAGAGAGAGGAGAGAGAGTTAGAGAGAGAGCTATGCAGAAACATAGAGACAACCAGACATGGTGAGCTTACAGACCCAAACCGGATCTGAGCTCCCTGATCTTCTGACCTGCACCACATTCCACTCTAACAATCTACAGAACTCATCAACACACAACGCCTGATTCTTCAACAAAAAAAATGATTTGCTCAAAATAAAGATCAACACATCAGATCATAGGGAGTAGATCCTTGTGCCTTAAATCAGATTAACAAACCGAAGACTGTCTCATGTCCGATCCACAATGCACATCCTCTTGGTTGCAACAGGAACTTCCGGTGATGCCTTCGAGGTTAGATCCCTTCGTGTTCGCTCGGTCCCTCGAGCCACTAAACCACATCCCTCCACTGCCTCTATACACTACTCTCACTTTCCACATTTTGAAACCCAGCACCCAGAAACCTAGCAGCCACCCTCTGAGATCGCGGACGTGGACCAACAATAAACCAAGCTCGCAACGAAGCCTCTCACAATGACAGCCCCATCATGTCCACATAATAGATCTACAGGCACAGACCCTTCCTACCTCTCATTCTCCACAAAATAACACTCTGTTGACCACAACTCAGATGCAAACAAATCCCCACAAAAACACATTCCGCTAATTAATCCTCTCCCTCTTTTCTACCTGCCACACATCTAAGGTTCGGACCCCTTAGAGCTCTCATCATTCCTCGGCGTCACCTTCCATGCTAATTGCATCAAGAGATTACACAGCCACTCAGCATGATACTGGTGCAGCGGAAGAAAATCAGCAACAAGCTAAGCAGCTGCATGAAGAACAACCTGAGAGAAAATCCCACCCCACGCCACTCAGAATACCGCCCCTTCATCTGCTAGTCCTCCAAAAATCCAAATCGCCCTCCTACCTCTAGAATTCCAGTCATTACCTACTTGGCTTCCCGCTCAAGCTTTCCCATGCACCGTTACAAGTTCAAGTCCCCAAATCCATAAAATGGCCATCTTCATTAAGTCCGTTTTTCCGGCGGGTTTAATTTCTCAAACCCTTCAACCAAAAAGATCAGATTTCCAAACTTAGTAGCCATAATCAGGTTTCCGTTCGGCCACCCCATAACCGGTCACATGTGTCACCCCTCCGTTCCTCAAAAAGCTAAGTCCCTTAGCTCTTCTAACCTTGTGGAGTGTGATAAACTTGAAAATCCCTCCGTGGTCTTTCCCACTGATTCCCATCAGCGTCCTGAACAATGCATACCCGGCTCCCTTCTTCGAAGTCAAGATTTCTAATCCCGTCAGTATGCGCAACAAATAGGTATGGACCTTCCCAGCTGGCAGTCAATGCCTTCTTCTTCCCGGGTTTCTTCATCTTAACCATCATTTCACCAACAACCAGACCTTCAAAAACATGTTTCCCTTTTTTGGTAGCATAGGCCCTTTTCTGTTTCTGTTGTGCCTGTCCTACATTAAGCTGAACATTTTCATGAATGCTGGCAATCAACTTCACCTTCTGCATGAACTGTTCTGTAGTAGTCTCCACACCAGTAGCGTCATCAACTTCGACAATCAATGAGTGTAAATAGTTGTCAGCCCTTAGGCGTGGTGTACGCCCAGTCAAAATCATGAAAGGAGAGAACTTTGTGCTGGATTGAATTTCGCATCTGTATCCAAACATAACCTTTGCCAGTTGCTCATCCTAGCAATTGGCATTGTCGAGTACTACAGACAATACCGTTATGCCATGTTTGATCGTCTTGATCAGACGTTCAGCCATACCATTGCACTGCGACCATTGAGGCGCAGTGTGTTGATGATGAATCCCGTAGTCTTTGCACATGGCGTCAAACTCTGCTGCCCACTCTCCTCCATTGTCGGTTAACACAAATTTGGGTACCCCGTACCTGCAGATCACATCATCTTCCAAAAACCTGGCTGTTGTCTTGGCTCCATGATCAGCTACAGCTTTTGCCTCACACCATTTCGAATAGTGGTCAATGGCTACTAGGATGTATCTGTTGCTTGACTTGGTCTCAGGCAGTGGCCCTGCAGTATCCATAGCTACTCTATAAAACAGGTCACAAATAGGTATGCTCTTCAACTTTTCATCTTCAGAGCGTATACTCCCCATCCTCTTCACCATTTGACACTGTTGGCACACCCTCACTACGGCTTTGACATCCTTAGTTCGGTTATGCCAAAAATACCTTCTACACACTTCAACTAGAGTCCGTTCTTCTCCAAAGTGCCCTAGGTCCTTATGCATCTGGACTACTAGTCCCATGCGATCCGCTGGTCTTGGCACCAACAGCCCTTTGAAGTACAGTGACTGCCCCTGCCAGTGATAATTGAGTATCCTCTTCCTTGCCCTTTTTGATTCCAGAGGATCAGCAGTAGCAGGCAGCGCTCCTCCTTGCAACAATTCCATGCAGTTGACATCTTCCCATATGTCACTACTTCTCGAGTCTGCTCCACACTCCTCCTCCTCATCAAGATTTGTGGATTGAAAATCATGTTCACCCGCTCCCAATAGCCGCTGAGCTGCCAAGACTAGCTCCAGTTGCTGCTGCTTGTCATAGTAATGAGGTCTTTTCCTCTGTAGAACCATCCTAGCAATACTGCTCTGCGCTGTCTCATCCCCCTTTTTGTCTTCAGCCTCACACGGAACGAGCTCCTGGGGCTGATCGTCCTCAGATATAACGTCAACCACATATAGATGGTGGTCATTGAGGCGCATAGAGTGGTTGATCCCAAAATAACAGGTATGATTTTGTACTGACTCCCTGTCCTTTTTTCTAATTCTGAGCCATTCCATCTTTGTGCCAGTCTGAACAAAGAGGAGCTTCCCTTCTTCCAGGTGTGTGTTAGTCTGCGCATTCCCAATGTCTTGGATTTCCTCACAAAAATCATCATCCTCCATGGCTGGTCCAACTGGATTTCTACTCAAGGCATCAACATTAGTGTGTCTGAGGCCTGGTCAGTGCACAATCTTAAAACTAAAGTCTTGCAACATGTCAATCCATCTGCCTCGCCTACCATGTGCGTCAGACACAGTTGCCAACCACTCGAGTGGTTTGTGATCAGTGTGCAAAACAAAGTGATTCCTATACAAGTACTACCTAAAGTGCATGATGCCCCATATGAGTGCATAGCACTCTCCCTCCATGGGATGGAATTTCTTCTGTGCCTCTGTCAGACTCTTGCTGGCATAGGCTACCACCTTCTCCAATTTCCCTTCTCTCTGGGACAAAATGGCTCCGACCCCCTTGGGTGACCAATCAACATCCAGATACAACGATCTCTTGAAATCAGGTTGTATGAAGATGGGCGCCTCAACCAACGCTGTCCTTAATGCTTGGAATGCCTATTGACAGCCCATATCCCACACAAAATCAACATCCTTTCTGGTCAGCTCGAATAGTGGAGCTGCCAGTTGCGCATAACTTCTGATATACTTCCGGTAATACCTTGTCAAACCTAAGAACGATTTGACGTTAGTGACCATCCTTGGTTGGGGAAAATGTAGAACTGCCTCAATCTTACCAGGATCTGGTCTGGTGCCACTCTCACTAACAACATGGCTTAGGAATGTAATATTTTTTGCAGCAAAGCAACACTTGTTCGGGTTTAGTTTGAGATTCACTTCCTTGAGTTTGCACAAAACCATATCCAGATGCTGAAAATGCTCTCCCCAACTTCCGCTGTGGACGTTGAGGTCATCCACGAACACCTTCAGGAATTTGCTGCCCAAATCCTTAAAGACTTCTGACATAGTTTTGGTGAATGTGCTTGTCGCATTCTTCAAACCAAATGGCATGACCGTCCAGTCATATAATCCGGTCTTGGTGATCAAAGCAGTCTTCTTCACATCTTCTGGAGCCATTCGAATCTGCCAGAAGCCAAACTGCAAATCTAGAGCAGTAAACCATGTTGAGCTCCCCAGCTGATCAATCACATCTTCCACGAATGGCATTGGAAATGAGTCACGTCGTGTTTATGCGTTGAGTGGTCGATAATCCCCATAGAAACGCCTGCTCCCATCTTTTTTTACTGGTAAAGTAACTCGACATGCATATTCAGAACTGTTGGGCCTCATCTTGCCCAATTCTACCAAAACGTCGATTTGCTTCTTCATTTTGGCCTCTTCCCAATAGGACAATCTACCAGGAGATGCTCTGCAAGGTAGAAACCCTTGCGTATCCACAAAATGTTCCCTAATGGTACAGCAACCCAACTCACCTTTGTTCCAAGCAAAAACATCCTGGTATCGTTCCAGAATCTTCCAGAGTTGTTGCTGTCTTCCCTCATCCAAACTGCTATCTATCCTAATTCGCTGACAAATCTCCCTCTATCTAGTGCCCATTTCGTCATGGCTAGATGACCTCAATAGCTTAGTGGTACTGCAATTAGAGTCGCCATCCTTCATCTGGACAGCTTGTAGCAACGTCGGAATTGATGAAGTGTCCCTTAGGCCGGGTTGCTGTAGCATAAATGTCACAATAGCATCAGGCGTGCTTTCACACATGGCTCGTCTGCTTTGCTTTGCATCAGCCACCCACCTCATCCAATCTGCGTAATCATCTGCATCCGTGACTTTTTCATTCATGAAGCCATCAGCCTGCTCTTGTAATATCAGTTGCAGAATCTCTGGCGGCCCCTCTGATGTCACTAGCTTCTCCAATTCATTATCTCCAAATTCATCCTCATGATCAATTTGCCTCAATGGATTGGACACCGACTCACCATGCTCACTACCATCAGTACTCGTATCAGAATCTGAGGTGGTCGTAGCATCATCCTTGATCACAATCGCGCGATCCTGATTTGTCTCCCAGCCAGGATTGTCACTGGTGGATGTGCTCTGCCAAATAGTCACAGATTCTCGCATCAGAGTTTCCAAATTAATCCTCTGCAACAGATTCACCATTGTCAAAGGTAATACCTCCACGTTGGCACCTGGTCCATGCCTCACCTTGATTAAACCTCGTTCCACATCCATAATGGCCCCAATTTTTATGAAGAAATATAGACCAAGTAACACATCATAGCTGTCTGTATCAACCACCATGAACGTCATGGTGCACTGGACTCCCCCGACCTTCACTAGTATTTCGTCAATTCTGCCAAGAGCCTGCGTGATGACTCCCGAAACGGTCTTGTAGGTCTCTGATCCAGTGACTAGATGCATCATTCCTAGTTCCCTTACGACAGCAGTTGCCATAACGGACATGGAGGCTCTTGTGTCCACCAATCCTTCAACAATATAATTGTTGATTTCCACAAGCAGATGTAGAGTCTTGCTTCGATGGGTCTTGTTGATGCAGATCTTCCTCAGTGTGGGAACTGCAGACACCATCGACACATGATTCTCATTTGCTTCCGAATCCCTCCTTCTCTTAGCAAGCTTCACTAAGCTTTCCAGATGTTCCAGTTCTCCTGGAATCATCAGGATGGTTTCCATAGGTGAGAAAGAGATTTTGCCTTTTATGAAGTGTGAGAGGATCTTGGACCTGACTGCATTTGGTCGGCGCCAAGCCCATCTCCCACAGTTTGAGGGGTCGGATCAGCCCCCCCTGTTGCTACTTCTACAGGTACTCTCCTTTTGGGTACCCTCGTGTGAAAGAAAAGGTTCTCACTCCCACACAATTCGTTGAGTTGTTGTAGAGTCGCCGCTTCATCATTGAGCAACACCTCCAAGAAGTTCGCTGCTCTAGAATGTGATTTCCCATCTTTGGGCTTCTTCCAACATCTGTCTTCGAAATGTCCCAAACCTGAGCAGTAGGTACATTTGACTCCACAATTTTTTGTCCTATGAGGCATACCGCACTTTGCACATTTCGGCCGTGTTTCATTCAGCCTTGGACAGGTGGTGGCCAAATGGTCCCCTCCCTTGCAAATCTGGCATCCTCCTATGACAATGGAAGAAGATGATGCCTCTGGATTACGTACAGTCCCCTTGAAAAAATTGACCAGTGTCTCATTCAACGCAGTGACCTGCTTCTCCATTATAGTTTTTTCGGTCCCCTCTTCCTGCTCCTCCTTAAGAGGCTCAAATGGCATCTCACCAAGCTCACCCAACACCCTTTCCACCTCAATTACAGCACCCATTAATTCCTCGATGTCTGTAAATGTCCTTACCACGCACAACTTACGAATTTTAGGCCTTAATCTAGCCAAAAAGCGTCTGCGTTGCTCTACATCCTGTATTCGGCCCCTCTGAAACAACTTATTGAGACGTTCAAAGTACTTCTGAACTTTCTCTTTAAGTTCCTGCTTGATGGCATCCAGTTTCATTCGAATGTCATCAACATCAATGTTTCCATACTTCTGCACAATCAAATTGCGCAACTCAGTCCAATCAGCAGGCGCTGGTTGCAACCTCCTGAACCATTCTTTGGCTTTACCCTCAAATTCAACTTCGCGATCTTGAATAGCTTATCTGCGTTGAGGTCCCGCACTTCCGCAACCATGGTAAGTATCTCTGCCCAATCGCTAACATCTTCGTACTCCCGCCCCCAGAATAATTCATCCATTCCTTGGGGATTTGTCATCCTTCCAGTCCCTGTTGATACTCCTGAACTATTTAGTGATGATATTCCTTCTTGGCCGGAAAGCTAGCCAACTTCGATGTCATACCCTCCACAAACAAATACAGTGATGATATTCCTTCTTGGTCGAAGAGCTAGCCAACTTCGATGTCATACCCTCCACAAA
>Ga0209611_10001720_pt1 | contig 37838 bp, 31 predicted proteins | sample S1TSphgellanicum_3_FD_187693 | JGI IMG/M metagenome (GOLD analysis project Ga0209611, IMG submission 187693) | Host-associated microbial communities from peat moss isolated from Minnesota, USA - S1T2_Fc - Sphagnum magellanicum MG (SPAdes) (version 2) | ecosystem: Host-associated > Plants > Peat...
GGGGGGGGGGGGGGGGGGGCTGGTTGCAAAAGGAACCATTTGAAGGCAAATGACAAAGAGATGAAACACATGTTGCAGACAAGAAAAAACTCCAGAACAACAACACTTTGAAGGTGACATGAAAACATATGTAAGAGTCAAGTGCAGAGCAGAAACCTGACAACAACAACAACAACATTTTGAAGGGTAACAGCATGATGTGTATGAATGAGATTGTTGCAGAGGAGAAACAGCTCCACAACAAAGACATTTTTGTTGAAGGTAAACATTTGATGACGATTAGTGCAGTGAAACCCTAATGAGAGGATTGCTGAACAAATGTCAGACAACAGACCATCATGATCATGATCATCACCTTGATCATGAAGTCATAGCAGTGACAGACAGTCAACAACAGCCTTGCTGCCATTGACTTCTTCTTCATGCCACCCACTTCTTACTCAGGACATCAGGACTGTACAGATTTTGTGTAATTGAAATCCACACAGAAGACAGAGTCCACGAAGCTGATTCAGAGGAAGAAGAGGAATTCCTGAAGGTTAGATTTAGGGTTTAGGGTTCCTGAAGACAAATCCTTGTTGCAAAATAGCAGCAGAGGAAAGAAAGAGACTTCTGTGCTGCTGCTGCTGCTGCTGCTGCTGTTGTTCAGCAAAGCCATCAACACAAGTCGGAAGGAAGGGCAGGGAAGGGAAGGGAAGGGAAGAGAAGTTTTTTTGTTTACCAGTCTCCAGTGACAGGATGTTGGCTCATGGATGGCACCAGATGCGAGGGAGCCAAATGCAAGCCTCTGTACGATGCCAATTGCTGGTCTGTGCAGCTGAGAAGGCGAGTGATAGCTCCCGGTTGTCCGCTTTTCCTGAAGCTGTGCATCATCCCCACTGTCTGCCAGTCGAAGTACACATCACACTCCACCGAAAACAACGTGTGCATCCTCCAAGGAGAGTTGGTCGTCGTCGTCGACTCTTGTAAGTCGACCACGAGTTGGAGGTCGAGATCGACGTCATCTAGAATCCGGGCACTCTGACAAACTCCTTGTAGTATCAAAATCGCAATCAAGAATGCTTTGGATAGATGATGCTTCTGCTGCTGCTGCTGCTGCTGCAGCATCATCTTGTCGATCCAGCTTTGAACACTAGGGTTTTTGCCAAAACTCTTGAGTTCTTCTACCGATTTTTTCTCAGCTCTTGCGCTGTGATCCACTCCACAAAAAATGCTTCAGAAAAAAATGCTCCATCTGCATCTGGATCTCATAGTTGCGTGGGTGCAAAACACTACACTGCTTCCGGGGAAAAAAAAGCATGTGGATCTGTGGATGGCATTGTTATGTGGGTGCAAATATGCGGGGACGATCTCCTCCAGTCTAGAGTAAAACTTCCAAAGCGTTCCCAATTTTCATGCGAGGAGTCGTCGTCGTCGTCGTCGTTGTTCTTCTTTTTCTCCGGGCTTTACGACAACTCTTTCCTTCCTCATAGTTCACGAAGAAACCCACAACACAATTTAAGCCTCAAGCTCCCCATTGATAAGGCTGAGGGCTCTCGAGAGCAGCTGCGGAGCATGGGGCTCACAAATTTCACAACGCGAGATCATCAAGAACAAAATGCTGCAGCTTGCTTGCTTGCTTTCACCAAACCCAAAAAATACCCAAAAAAACCGCAGAATTGTTATTGCTTCTTAGATGGTAACTGTGTTTCGATGGCAATCGACTCTCGATTGCAGATTAAATTCACGATCGCGGAAGAGAAGGTGTTCGGATTCAACTAGGACAAGAGTTCAGGTGTGTGTGTGTGCGCGCGCGCGCGCGCGCCTGCGTGCGTGCGAGCGAGCGTACCTGCCTGCCCGCGGGGGGCCAGGAGCTTTTTATGTCGCTGCTCTGGGAGTCAACGGAGATCGGTGCAAACGACGTAGCAGACACGTCGGTGCCCAGGAGGCCAACAAATCGCGAGCCTGCCAGACAGCGACGAGACGGTAGGACGTTGACCAAATAGATCTAGGTAGGTTGACTTTTAGCTCCGTGCGTTTTGGACTTTTTTTGTTTTTAGGAATTTTCTTTTGGGTCGTGATCAGGAGTTTTTTTTTTTAAAAAAAAATTAAAGAATTTTATTTTATTTTACTTTATTTATATATTTTTTAAATCTGTGAGGTAGGTGTCTCCTGTGATGAGGACACAAGAGGACTAATTTTAGCCAATTTTGGCTACAACAAGTCAGATAGGAAAGTAGAAAAAGTTTTGGAATTCTGTTACATTTTGGCAACTTGCTAGAACCTTATTTAGAAGATGCTATAAGGGGATTTCAAAAAACAAATTCCTCGGAATGGAATGTGAGACTCCACTTTTTAGTTGGATGAGATTTTTAAAAGGTTTTTCTTACTAAAAACCTTAAAAGTGGTTGAGAGTGCCTTGATGAATCTATAACAAAAAAATTGGTTCAAAGTGCATAAATCAATATAATATATTGAGAAATTGCTTGAAAATGTAATAGTTCTAATGACAATGATAATTGGAACTAATTTAAGTGAACCAAATATAGGGTTCATTAATGGTCATCACTCTGACAATTCTAAACGTTGTCCATTTGACAATTCTACATGTAAATGGCAAGGTAGGGGAAAAACTTAAGGTTTAATGTTATGTAGCATAAGCTTTTGCAATTGTGCATTTGTTGTGTTCATGTTTGTTGGAGATTCATTGCACACAATGTGCTTGTCTAAAACCTAAAATAATAGAGATGGAATTCATGTGCAATGCATAAATCTTCAATCAAGGATTAAAGGAGTTCAAATTAAGTAGGAAAATTAATTGTGAAAGGAATGCAAGCAAGATCCAATGCAACAAATAAGTGTAAATGGCAAGCTTTATTAAGGTGATGCCACAACCGTATCCTAAATTGGTTCTTCCCTCAATTAAGCCTTTAAGTGATGATGTTTCATCAAGGAAAAATGTCTCTTGTGAAAAGGATAAAAATACTTATATGAGTGGTAACATTATGGCCCATTGCTTGCACTTCAACTGAGATTAAGTATGTTTGAAAGGCTAGGGAAAAGTTTTGGTTTTGCTGAACTACTACATGGAAAAATATGCATTATTTTTAAGGTAAGTTTAAAATATTTCTTGTTTTTCATTTTTGTGAAATGTTTTTGCAATGATCATTTTTGGACATTTGCCATGGAAGGATATCAATATTCCATTGGCTAGGTTAAAAATCAATATTTCGAGAATGTGAAAAATCAACAAAGGATATTCAACTAATGGGTCACTATGTGGTGGCAATCATCCATGTAAACAATGGAGTTCCAAGAAGTTGAAAATTTGTGCCAACATACCTTTGCTAGCCATAAAAAAAAACCTAGATTGTCTAGAGGAATTTGTTTATCGCCAATTCTTAACACTAGTTTTTACATAAATGGAAAACACGATCAGGCACTAAGGAATTTGGTGCATGCTATTATTAGCCTCAAAACCAACAATTTGTGAATAAAACCCCACATTTGAAATTAGTTTGGAATATCTTTCATTATGTTCAATACTAGCATGTTGTGTTGTTTTTTGATTTTTCAAACATGTTTTTGAAATTGCTACAATGCAATAATTTGGTGGGAGTAAGTTGAAATGGTAGTAGTGCATTCAAGCATTAGAAGTGAAGAACTTGTGTTAGGTTGTAATGTAAATGCAAATTTGTTTTATCAAAAGTCGTTCACAAATATTCAAGGCATTAAAAGGTGATAATCTTGCATTAATAACTACAGTATATGTGAGCTCTTAACTAATCTTTATCTGAGGAGCAATAAACCTTGTGAAGTAAAGTCTTAATGTGATAGTGCTTTAAGAATATATGGCAAGTAGGGTGCCAATTCCTTAAAGATGTTACAAATGGGTTCACCAATTCATTGCCACCAAATTGAACAACTAAATGAAAAAAAAAATGTTCACATGCTCCTAAAAGATGCTCTCAACATTCAAGCATCCATTCTAGGTCATTTTCATACCTTGGAGTTATTGCAATAGGATATTATTTCCATCGCCTCATTATATTTATGTTATAAATATGGAAGTGTTCATTTCATCTCTTGAAATGAGTTTTTTTACAAGTATCTTATCAAATTAACTATAAACATAATGATAAGGTTTGAATGGCCTTTTAATCCATAAGCTCCTTTGTGAACCCAAAAATCACAATGTTCCTCGATTCAACATTATGTCACAAAATGAAAAAAATGAAAGCATTTTGACATTTGTTATGCACTACCATATTAGTGCTTACAACTATCATTGTCCACACACACAAGGTAAATGTTGCCTCAATTCCAAACTTCACATCAAAAAACTTTTGGTGATTCAAAATATGATTCACCTACAAATAACATGAATCCAAGCCAAAACATGAAATGGAATACACACAAAACCATGTGTCAAAAAAATAAAACCTTTCATAAACATAAAAAACTTATAAGAAACAACTTTGTGTGTTTTAGAATCTCAAACCACCAAAAGTAATTTGAGAATACACATTTTGGGATTATATCCCAAACACAAAATAACTTAAATCTTGTTAACATTTGAATTGATTCCAAGTTAAAACATAATTAACTACCCTAACCTTTGCACTAACCTAATTATAACTTATTTAAACAGTTAAATTAACATTCTTAACACATTGTGACATATGTGTAATATCTTTTTCCAACTAGCAATTAAGGATCTAAGTTGTAGGATTGTTGATTATGTCATCAACACAATGTTTTGCAATGCAAATATAGTTTTTTATTTCACCTCTTATAACTTTGTGTTGTTGGAATTTATACCTAGTAGCAAGCTACAATGAATGGAATTGAAACACATATGGGAGGTTTTTATAACATGATGGACAAGTTTAAACTTGCATTGGATGCCTTAAATAGTGCCAACAAAAAGTTGAAAGATGGTGGTGGCATGAAAAAGACCACATTATTAAAAATGTTGTTGAGCCAAATGGGTGTTGCATGTATTGTGGAGGTGAGTGATGTTGAACAAGTAGTTAAATTTTTTTACAAGGAAAAAAATTTACAAGAAACATGTGGGCCTCATCATCTTGATATTTTCAATGTGTCCATCAACTTGGCAAGATCTTATGATGCATTTGGAAGGTACACACAAACCACATGTATTTGGTGTTTTTCACATGGGATCACGGCACTAATTTGACTAAAGTTTATTCTTTTTGAATAAGGATCATGTCCTTCAAGGAAAATGATTGATTTTTCCTAAAACTCTTAACTTTGTCTTTGGTTCAATGAAATTCCATTTCACAACATTTAGTTGGTGCATTGTCAAAATTAAATGTTCTTGCTAATACTTTTCCATATGGCATCATTGTCAAAGTGGGATTCTTTTTTTAACTTGCTTGTAAGGTGCACACTTTGCTTTTTCTACCAATTGTTAACTAACTAGGATTGCAAAGACAAAGAATCATAGGTAAGAAATGTGTGTTTTGTATCCATCTATATAGTACTTCTATGTTCTAAAATTGGTCACCCTTAATCTTCCTATTATAAAACTCAAAGCGTACCTAGCATGTAGTCTATTTAGTTTGAAACAATACCAAATCTTCCTTCCTTTTCACCATCTCTCATCAATTTTGCACTCTTGTAAATCTTTAATAACATTAATATCATAGTTGTCATTTTATTTTTTTTGTACAATCAACATGTTGGATAATTGCTTGTATTACTAACTAAAAAAAGGTTGATTGTACATTCTTAGGGATTAGTACACTTGCAACACACACAATCTTTGGAGAATGATTATTTGACCTTCAACCATGAGTCCACTAGGGATGTGGGTCACATAGTTACAACTCCCAAAGCTATTGATATGATTAATTTGTAAAAAAAGTTCCAACTTCATTTCATTTACTTCATGGGCATTTTGTTCACCAAAACTAGATGTGTTACCATGATTTCTAAACCTCAATCCTTTAAGCCTTTTGGTTATTATTGTCCTCTTTGGGTCCAAGCATGGTAAAGTGGACCAAAAAGTGGCCTGAATCCAAAATTTAAATATGGCAATTTTTCAACATAAACATAAGAAAGTAGGTTCAATTTTTTTAAAAGTTTCATTATGAAAGCCTCCATGCTTCCATTGAATTTTTATGAATTAAATACAAAATTTGAAAAAAATTAGTTTAATAAAAGTAGGTAATAAGTAAAACCAAAACTAATAAGTTAATATTGCATTTGATTCCTATTTCTACATTAGACGTTAAATATATTTTGGTTCTACTATGAAAATTTTCAAAGTCCATTAGTATATTTAACATGCCATTGACTTAAAAATAAAATAGATCCAATATACAATCCACTTGTGCTTGAATTTTAATCTACTTTGTAGGTTGTGACATTTGTTTGATTTTGATGAATATATACAAACCTACTTTAAACGGATGGTTTTTAAACATAGTTATAACAAAGTCAAGGAATTTCATATAAGTAAACATTAAATAAATAATATTTTAAAATTTGATATTTTTTTGGAATAATACCTCTATTAGCATGTCTTCCAGCTACTTTATCACCCACTTGTATTTTTCGTTTCTGCAAGTTTAGGTAAATACCTTATGCGACCAATCCCTACTTGATGGCCATTTTCCATTTTTGCTACAAGGTAATTCTCTAGTCTACTTTACCATGCTTTTGCCCCTTAGTTCAAGATTTGTAGGAATTCTTTTTTAAGAATATATGTATGCTTGAAAATTGAATGGCTAGGAATTTGATAGGTGTTGGTGGAATAACGAAATAACCTATAACATGGAAGTTCATCTATATTAACTAATTAAATTGCTCCAAATGTGGGGAAGGCTAGAAAAAACTAAAGAAACTTTCATAGTAGTGTTGCATGAACTACAACTTTTTGCACAAAATGCCATGCTAGTGAATGGAATTCTAATGCCAAAAAAATCCAAGTTTTCTAGAGGCTAGGCTTTAAAAACATTGTAATTTGTTATCATTTTAATCTACTAATTAGTCCATTATTTGGGTCTAGTTGTAAGAAAAATCATCCTTTGCCAATGAACTTGGGTCACTTGTCTCAACTAATGCATCATGTAGCACAAGCATAACAGTTAACAACAAATGTTGTTTATTTCCAATAGTTATCATATTTTGTTAAGGGTTTGCAAATTAATTAGATCTCATTGCAAAATCCCTTCCCTTAAACCTCAATTAAAGTATCTCCTTGTTCTTTCCCATTTGCTTTGAATCATCTCAAGAAGTCATCAATGTGATTCACATTTTTACATAACAAAAGTTGTGAAATCCTAAAAATGAATAGTTGCAACATTAACATTAACTTAATTGTAGTTCAAACTTATGTTAAACAATTTTTCATTGAGCTAATTAAACTTTTGTAAAATTGTGGGGTTTTACATTGTGCCATTAAACTTAATAATATACTAGTATGTGTTCTAAATTATCCACATTTTATCGTAGTAAAATTTAAATATATAATTTCTTGACTCACACCAAGTTTGTTGTCAATAGTTTTCACTTCACATATATATTTCCTACATCTAGTAGTTTGAAAAATTAGTTGAGAATCCATATTTAATGTAGTTTGAAAGATTAGTGGGACACTTGTACTAAAAAAACAAACAACATGGTCTTATATGTAATTATAATACAATTTGCAATTAAAACCACTCCAATTTAATTTGCATTGAAACATTTGCATTGAAAAATCAAACACACATATCTACAAATATATACATGCAAGGTGTTGAACTTCAATTGGATAACAAGGGGAAAAAAATTGCATAGTTTGTTGTTATAACGTGAAATATTATACACATGACAATGCGTTTTTCACAAACATATTATGTACATTTTAGACCCAACACGTTTTGACAAATTTTAAACACCTTAATTGAGTTTTATATCCAAGCATTTCATGTTTGTAATAATTTAGTCATAATAAATGAATCACCAAAATTAGTCAACAAAATCTCACTAATGTCAAGTCAAATAACTCGCAATGATCAAGGGATCTACTACAAAATTCTTGCCATTGACAAGGACATGGTACATACAAAGGTTGAGATCCAATGTTAAATTAGTTTATAACTTTTAGTCTTCTTAAACAAATGCACATAATGCACATGATTACCCTAATTATATTAAAAGGAAAATTCATTAAAAAAAAGGGAGGAAAATTTGCAAACAAGTGTTGAAGATTCCAAATAATTTTATTGCAAAACATTTATTATAATAAAAAACAAGAAGAATCTTATTCATGTGCACATGTGATGATCACATGTGCACTTGGATTTTCCAACCATGGCCAATTTACAACATGTAAACAAAATTATCGTTATATTATTATTAACCACATGTATAAAGAAAAACATAACATTCATTAGTTAGAAATCATGTCAACTTAAGTAATAGAAAGGAAAATGGTGAACATGATTAACGGCATTGATAGAATCTTAATGGTGATAACTTATTGACAATAAGAGCAAAAATTAATCTCAAATTGTTAGATTATTTTAATAGTAAAAAATAACATTTTTACACCATGAAAAAGTTTGACAAACCTTGCATATGTCATGTGCTCCTATGTCAGCACCTATAACTATTGTTGTCACCACATTCACAACACATAACATAGAAATACCCCGAATGGTACACTACATCCAAGCATCCACATCCCCAAAACACCCCAATAAAGTACAAATGTATGCAGAAACATGCCATCCTAATATTGCCTCCAAATCCACATCACCATGCCAACGAACCCTAGTGGTATCCTCCTCATTGGAACTTGGGTTCTAACTCAACCCATTGGCATCTCAATTAGCCCTACTAGGCCTATGAATTATATCAAAATCATATTCTTGTAGGATAAATGCCCACCTGGCCAACTTTCCTACAAGTTGATTTAATTCCATAAAAATTTTCAAAGGCTGGTGATTGGTAATCAAAGTGAATAGGCTACTATAAAAATAACATTGGAATGATGAAACATCTTAAACAACTATAAAACATTCCCCTTGATATGAACTATACTTGGCCTTCGTCTTGTTGTTGAATTGATTGGCATATGCCACCATAAACTTTTGACCATCATCATCAAGTTGAATAAGCACAATTCCCAACCCTATAATAGTGTTCCAATTAGTGTGTAATTAGAACGGTCATTTTCAAATGGGTCATCTCAAAATGGGAGCTGATGAAAACTTCGCCTTCAATTCTTAAAAAACATGCTCTTATGCCTCATCCCAAATGAATTTTTGGTCAATTTATGTTAGTTGAATTAAAGGTTTGGTTATGCTATTGAACCTTTCCACAAACCTCTAGTAATAATTACACAAGGCTAGGAAAGTTTGTAACCGACTGACATCTATTGGTTGGGGAACTTGTGAAATGGCCTAAACCTTGGCCTTTTGAACCCCCAATCCACCTAGATGAATCATGTGACCTAGGTACTCCACCTAAGCATGAAAAAATTGACACTTGCTTAAATGAAACTTAAAGTTATGTTTTTTAAGTTTTCCAAACACCCCCCATGCAAATGATGCATGTGATCTCCTTGGGTTAGGTTAAAAACAATGATGTCATCAATGTAGCATTTGGCAAAACCAAAACCCACCAACACTCAATCCATGACTTTTTAAAATTCTATAGGTGCATTATTCAATCCAAATGGCAAAAACCTCCATTGGCACAAACAATCATTCCCATGAAAATCAATTCCCCAAAAAGTCATTTTGACCTTTTCACCTTCCCTTAATGGCAAATGATGGTAGCCAAATTTCAAGTCCAAAGTACTAAAAACCTTGGCCTGTCTAAGGGCATCAAAGATCTCCTCTAGTAGGGGCAAGGCATATTTGTCTGAACGAATTTATTTATTCACTAGACAATAATCCACACACATGTGGCGATCAGTTCCATTGCCAAAAATGTATCACCCCTAGATAGTTCCACCAATCCAACATCCAACAATTCTATTGTTCAAGCTTGAACTAAGGTTCTTTCCACCCCACTAAGCTTATAAGGTCACTTGAAAATTAAATTATCATCTTCCAATATGATTGTAACTTCTTGTCCCTTTAACTAACCTAATTTTTTCGAACTGAAGGCAAAACATCTAATGAAATCTCATAATTCATCATGTTTCATGCACCTCACCTCTTATAACTATTGGGCTAGTTCTTGGGTCTTATGTTTATGTAGTCACTTATACCTTGGGTTGGGATGATGGAACATCCCCAACACCCAAGGTTAAAGGCATGGCGTGTGATTGTTATGCAAAATGTGGAAGGGTGTTATCATGTCCTAGTGCCCCACATCATTAATTTCTTGTTCCACACCCATAAATGTCCCTTTGCATCCATGATCCCATAATTGCCAAGGATGTACTTATTTTGTTGTAACATCACCCCGCTTTGCATTAACATAATTGACCCAACGAAAGGTGCAACAAGTGAAAGATGGGGTGGAGTGGGTGGGTGTGATTGGCCAAAACATAATTGTTTTACCAATATTATACTAAAAATCCATGTGAAGCAATTGACATCCACAACTTGCCCCAAAATCAACCTACAAGCTCCTTCGGAAATGTTTTGCATAACTATGGTACCACTATAGAACCCCATGACCCATTCCTTTTCATTTGTATTAGGTTTTTCCATATTGTATGAATGGGAGTCCCAAATCATCCATGGGCTCCCATTCCTAAATGCATGAAAATGTGGAAAACTCAAGAATGTTGGTGGGGCTGCTCGTGGAAAGCTAAATCTATTGACCATAGCCAAAGGTGGTTAGTCATTATGATGAATCACACATGAATGGCATCCTAGATCCAATATATCATCCACCAAACATGTGGGTGACTTAGGAACATTAAAGAAATTTTATAATATGTAACCATTCAATTTGCAACTACATGTGACTAAATGCACCTACCTATCATTTGTAACTTTATTTTATCATTTTTACAAGTAATCATTGTCTTTTAAACTTTATGATTATTTTTATGATTATGGTGTGATTATTAAATTACACATCCTTCCACATTTATTAGCTTCTTGGATTTTTTATCCAAGAATAGGCTCTTATATTTATTTAATTGTAAAATTAGTTACAATTTGGTTATTTATTATGGTGTGTTTATACATTTAATGTACATTAGGGTTTTTTGGACTATATTAAAAGTATACTATATAAATCTTATTCAAGGTATATTAAACATATATTTGACCATGTTATTGGCATATTGGATTGAAAAATAATCATTTTGATTTTGTATGGTTCATTTAAAAATATACCATCTTTATTAATGTATGATTAAATTATAGTAGCGAGGTCATATTAATTTGATTTTTTTGGTATTAAATGAGCATTAATTGTTGATAAATTATAAATTCAAATAATCCATTAATTATTATAAAGTATGAATTTAATCATTTTATTTAATAATTTATTTATATTTTAACTAATACCAACTAATTAATTACTCAACTATTATTTATTAGTCATTTCAACACTTTTTGCTGATTAATTAGATATTAAATTATAAATTGATACAATAATTAATTGATTAATTAAGAAATATGAAATAATATTTATTTAATTCAAAATTAGTTAATTTCTATCAACAAGTCAATAAGTTTATAAATAAATATAATCTTTATCAATAAATGATTTGTCATTAATTTTTTAATATTTAGTTGCTATAAATAGATAATTACTCTAAATAGTTATTCAGATAATAATGATCTGATTATTCCTTATTTAATTATTCTGAAATATATGATCACTTCTGAAATATCTCAATAATATGTTTTTGGTAGTTAATCAAAAGTTGTGGTTAATAGTTAATGACTACTAATTAGTAAATATTTAGTAAGCCAATGAATAATAAATAATAAATTCTTCAAAAATTAAATTTTCTAGTTACTATTAATGATTAATTTTAAATGATTTTATTTTTACTTAATAAATAAATAAAATTTATAATACATTGCTTTTGTTTTATACTTAATTTTTAATTAGTTAATATATTATCAATATAAATATTACGAGATTATGTGATAGTTAATATTTATTAATCAATAATTATGGTTAATATCTAATAAATATTAAACAATTAATAAATTATTTTTTGATGACTAGCAATGTTAAAGGTTTAAATTTATTTTCAGAGGTAAAAATAGTGTTTCTATTCAAGTAATTGAATAAACATTTTATTATTTTGGAAGTAATTTCCAAATAATTATATATTAAAACTTAAATGATTAATTTGTGACTTGAAGGATGAGTTAGATGTTAAATAATTATTTCTTGAAATAATTTATTATTTGTTTTGAGTTATTATTATTAACCAATGGATTGGTTATTGGAAACCATGAAAGAATAATGAGGAATGTTACTTCTAAAATTATTAAAATAATTAAAAAAAATGTATAATAAGTAGTTTTATAAATGGGATGGGTGAACAGGTAATTAATTATTAAATAAATAATTAGTTATTTTTTAATAAAAATTTTACCTATTTAGTTGTATAATTTACAAAACTAAAAAGCAAGCACAAAACTTGTGGGAGAATCATTTTTAGTTACAACTAAATTTGTGACTAAAGTGTAACTAAAAAGTTTAAACCATATGTTTTGTCTTCTAGTGTCATTTTACAAAGTATATCAAAAAGGTGCTTTCTTTTTTATTTCACATTAAAAATGATGTGCCATTTGGGATGAGTTCAAAGAAGTTTAACCCTAAAGGCAAAACATAAAATAAAATAAAAATATTTACATGGTTACTTTTTAACTCACCTTCTTTTATACCTTTCCACCTTCCTACGCATTTACTTACCTTCTTACTTAGGTAACTAGGTGGGTAAATAAGTAAGTAACTTAGGTAAATATGTATCCTAAGTAGGTAGGTATTTTTTTATGCACATAATTTTACCTACCTACCTACCCACCTATGTAAGTAATTAATTATTTATATATATTTTTCCAAAATTCAATCAATATGCCACATGGCAACTATTGATTATATTACGTGTCACAATTTAAATACATCTAAATTGAATCATAATGGATGGTTGAGATCAAGATTTCAATAAAATTTAATTTTCATAAAAAAAAAATCCAAGTGCCATGTGTCAAAATTTCCTTTGTCAATGTGTCATCATGTAAATAGTTGAAATTGGACCATGTTGTTTTTTCTTCATTATATATTATATAAAATCATATATTAAAAAATTCCAAGTTTTTCCACATGGCAAAATATGATTAGAAAATGTGTTGAAATCTATGGGCATCCATAATGGATGATATAAATTAACATTTCAATAATAAAAAAATTTGCCCAAAAAATTATTATGTTAACAAATGGCAATCAGTGGTGAGGTTATTTATTAGTTATAAAAAAATGGTTGGTAGTGGCAAATGTTATACACTAGTTAAAGGATGTAAGTGTATATGTTAATTGTATATTTCATCCATGGTTAATGCATTGACATCACACTAAGTCACTATGACTAAAGGTTCAATGCGGCTTCACTTATGCAGCTAAATGATTTTTTAGTTATAAAATTGATTACAACTATTTTTTAGTTGCAAATTGTAGTTGAAAATTGGCATTTTAAAATTATTTGAATGAGCTCGTATGCTCATTGGATCACCTCTAATGGTGCTAAGTTCATCCACAACCATTGGAACATATGGGTTCATGAAGCAATTGAAACAACATCCATTTGCACTAATTCCCTAATCCAAGCCTTGACTTGTTGCCATCTAGCCAAAATAGTAAGTGGTCTATAATCCCCCAATGGTGGGACATTCTCCAACAAATATGCACATGGGTGCATATGTGTCTATTGCAAATGTTACACAACATGATTCAATTCCTAAAATAAACCTCACTTGGGATTGAAAGGTCTTTACCATGTACCCACTTGTGAAAGACCTTAACACGACCATCTAGAAAATGACCAAACCAATTGGCCCAATCTTGGCCAAATTTGGTGACTTAGCAAGGTGATGTTGCTTGGTAACGAATCTTGATAACCTTATATGGCTGATCTTGGTAACAAATGATGTTACCTTTGTTGCAACATCATGACATGCTACATGGAAACTTGTTCGGCTTCTGATCCTTTTCCACATAATGGTATTTTCGGACTAGGATGCCCAATTATAGAACTACATTTAATCCATAATTAATGCCTTTAAACAATTTAAATAAACATATCCCATCCTTGGGAATATCCCACTAAATAACCCTAGTATCCAATGGGTTCAAACCTGGAGGCCCATTACCAAGGTTCATAGGTGATTATGGGTTTAATGTCAATAAAATGTGCCTAGTTTAATGAATATAGTGAATGGGTGATGCCTAAAGTTTAATCAATGTGCCCCATGGTGGCCAATGATCCAATGGAGAAACTAGAATGATTGGCATCCCTTATGACCTTGACATCACCAATTCACCATTTAAAGGTGCATGGTGGTCATGGACATTACCTTCCAACAACTCAAGTTCACGTGGAAGGCCTAAAAATTTAGCCAATATAGTTGATTTGTTAGATTTTCCTATTTGCCCCCCATGAATTTCAATATCAATGAAGTTTTATGACTACCTCCTATTTGCCAACTTGGATAGTAGTATGCGGTTTCCTCCCAAAAATCAATGGTAACCCCTAGGTGGTACAACACCACACCTCCAACCAACACATTAATAGATGTAACATGCGTGACCATTATTCGTGCCCACATAGTAATGTAGTCTGTTGGATTGTTGGGATTAACCTAGATCATAATCTCTTGCTTGGTTAACCCTTGTGCCTACTTTGACCCACCCATGGATGTCAAAATTTGATGTGGGCATGGGTCAAAATTGACATCAATTAATCTAAGACCATCAACAATAACTTTGCCCAAAATCAATGGTTGAACACTAGAATCCAACAACACTTTATGGGGTTGGTACCAACATGCTAATGCCCCCCTCAATTGAAACATTCCTTTCTCATTATGCACAATCACAACCCCATGAATAACACTAGCTTGATCAATGGTTAGATGTGTTGGGAAGTCATGAAATTTGGCCACAACTACATGTCAAGATTTAATTTCAACCTTGGACACCTCTGTGTGGTTAGCCTCAAAAACTAGATGGGGAACTATAAGAAGTACAAAATGTGTTATGACCTAATCATCACTTTAATGTTCCACCATTTTCACATAATGTGGTCGTCAAATGAAACATGGCAAACGTTGAATATTTGAAATGCCCAAAGTTTCAACAAAAAAAATAGTGTTTAACAAACTATTTTGGCCGCCCTCATCAAACTTGTGGGTGCTTTGGACCTAGGAATAAAATTAGGCACCTTCCTTGACATTCCACCAAAAGTTGATGGCCCCATGGGATTGGGAATGGTGTCTATTAATATAAATGAATGTGGGAGATGCACCTAATGTTGAGCCTAACCACACTAAGGATCTAATATCTCATTAGCACCTCATGGTTTAAGCACCCACACATTAGCCCTATCATTGGTGTAACTATGGAAATCATTTCATTAGGATTTGGAATCATAACATGGTTTCTATCATATGTTATCCATGACTCATAATCTTTTGACATATGTGGCATCTTATCATTTGGTGCCACTGATCCTGAAAACCAATTCCGCAAAAGAATCATGGATCAACATTTGACCCATATGATTAGCCAATTTTTCGATCTTTGGCCTTTCATGACCCAAATGAAGTAGATTTTATGCATGGGTTGCCATGCTTGTGATTAGGGCTTCCAACCATGCAAACCTAGTGTCCATGGTGTTGGGTTGGCCCTGCACTAGTTTAATGGTTAACCTTTTATTGGCAGCACCTTTCCTTTTCTAGCGCTTCCCAAAACCTTAGCCTTTATTGGCATTGGTATCCTATGACTAGTCCTACCATAACTATGGATGAAGTGTGAAGTAATGATTGGCATCGTGCCCATATACATTGTAATGGGAACATAATTAGTTGGGATAAAGGTTTGAAGTTGTGGCATGTGGTGGAATGGGACAATCCTTTTTCTTGTGAGGCCCATCACACCTTTGACACTTGTCTTTTCCACTTTGTTCTGTTGAATAGGATATGGAACCACTATTTGAATCTAGTTTGGACCCCTTGGTTTTGGGTGGTGCAACCTTGGTGGGCTGACCTCGTGATTATTGATTTGATGGTGTTGGAAACCTTGGGTTTTCCTTGTTGAACCTAAGGGTGACCACCCACTCCTCCACCATGTTCATTTTGATCCTTTCTGACAACTGAAACACAATAGCCAAAGTGGGTGAAACATGTTGTATTAAAATGACATCCTGCACCCAATGCCTAAGTTTTTTGTCCAGGATCCTATACCAAAATTGAATTGTTTGGGCTTCTATGACACCTTGTGTCACCATGATCAACTTAGGCATTCATGCATAGGTTTTTCGCAAGCTCTCATGGGGCTTACATTGGAAATCTTGTAAACTTCTCAATTTTTCAATTTTAACCCCTTGGTAATTTCATTGTAATTTATGGAAAAATTCCAGAATTAAGTTAAATGCGGGCAATGGACCTCACATACTAGTGGATGCCATTGCACCATCACCATTTCCAATGGTTCCACCACTTTTGGTGGTTGCATTACTATTGGTGTTTCTACTTCCATTTACCAAATTAATGTCAAGAGTTGTTATTGCACCACTTGGGGCCACAATTCCCTTAATGATGAAACATAATTGAGAGACCGATATACTTGCCATTCCTTAATTTGGATCTCATCGGCACATTTAAACTCATGATAGTCATCCATAGGTGGCCTTCCAAATGTTGAAATAAACCCTTCCAAGCCATGAAAGGTGTGAACAAATGGGGATTACACATTTGCTACATATCACATCAGTTGTCAAATATCTGGATGAAATCATTTAATTTAATGGTGTCAACTACCTTCAAATATTGACAAGGCCTTTTGGTGGCTCGATACATTTCCTCCATGTCCCACAACAGTGGTGGGTTGACAGACCTAAAAGAAAAATGTTTCAAAATTTGAAAACTTTTCCCAAATGATGATAAAGGTGGTGTGGGTGGTTTGAATTGCACTCCTTGCCTAGTAAAACCATTAGTGATGGTAATATTGTCATTGTCCCTAGATCATGTTCCCCCTTCAATGGTGAATTTGAATCTTAATTTGGGTATCCCCCCTAAAATCTAGTCACAAAAGGATGATACACTTATGATGGCTCAAACTAAATCTACAAGGATGTTGAACCTATTACAATTTAACTAAACCCCCAAAACATAAACCTCATAACATGAACCTAAGGATGTTGCACCTATATGGTTAAGGCACCTACACCCATAAAAACATTTCACAAGGCTAACAAAATTAAGGCACATTATGAACATAACATGGTGGTTTATTGGTTATCAATCCAATTTCACCACAACAATAAACAATGGGACATCCTGATGATCAAATCTAAACATATCCACAATTGCGCCTCCCAATATAACTTAAACCTTAACTAACACCTAATCAACATGTTCAAGTAAATCAAGAATCAAACATGACTCAATCAATGATGGTTAGATGGTGGCTTTGCCCCATGCCCAACCATTAACCACACCAACCACAACTCCCAGGCTCATTGTAACAATAATGGCATGCATGGGAAAGCACATAGCCTTTCACTTGGAATTTCACATTGAATAGTAAGCACAAACTACTAAGAGGTCAACTTAAAAGCATGTGATCACCCCTAGGTCGCAATTGAATGACACACATCGGTAATCCCCCTACCCCCAAAAAATATAACAACTAGACCAACAAGCTAACAAACAACATAAGTGGAGATGCATAATTCATCCAACACAACTTTCCATTTTAATGATTCCTACACAGGAATCACGACATGGATTTAAATCCTCCGCGTCATTGATGGCATGGCATTCCACCACATGCAAGGTGCAAAAAATATGATTCATTAACACAATGTTGAACCACCAAATGTTTGGTACAAAAAAGTTTGCCACAAACCACCTTACACCCTAGAATGAGCTTCCAAAACTTCTTATCTCCAAATGATCAAAAAAATCTCATGATGGAAGTGTTCTTCACAAGGAATTCATTGGCATAGAAACTTTAGATTCTACCTTTGTATGGGTGAGAATTAAATTCCCAAAGTTTGAATGACAAATAATTTTACAAATGCCAAATCAACTTCTGACCTTCATAATTTTTTGTTTCCAAAACTTTTGCAACTTCACACACACATAATTCTCTTCCCCAGAAACTCAACCTGTAAATTGTTTGTCAATCCAATGTTGTATGAGAAAGATATGAATTTTCAAAGAAACTGGAAATGAAAATTAAAACTGAAATTGAAAATGAATTAAAATGATTTTTTAATCTCTTAAGGGTCAAATCATTTGATGTACATTCATAGGTGGGTTGTTTACTAACTAGCTTGCCCACATGATCATTAACCCCATGTTTGCCCACTAGCTTCCTTTTGTTGGATGGATGAAATAGTTTTTCATCCACAATTTGGATGAAATCCTTCAATTGGATAAAAAATGAAAACTAAAACTAAAACTAAAACTAAAAATGAAAATGAAAAATGTCGAACTTGCACCCTAATTTTGGAAAATCCAAAAAAAATACAAAATACAAAAGGGGAAGTTCAAATTGGACCCCTTCATCTTAAGCAAACCCCAACTTCACGAACCTTCGCTTGTGCTCGGACTTTGAAGGTTTTAGAAAAAAGCTTGAGCTCCCAATGATGGTGGTTAAAACTTGGTTCTTTCCACCACCCCTCTCCTCTTTTTTTTTCTTCCCTTTTTTTTTCCCTCTTTTCTTTTCCTTCATTCCTTCCTTCCTTTTTCTTCTTCTCCTTCCTTGCTCCTTTTTCTTTTCCTTGTTTCTTTTTCTTCACACTACAACTCCTCCTCCTTTTCCTCTATTGTTTGTTGCTTCTAGCTATAATTTCAATAAACAAGATAAACACGACGGGGAGCTCCTTTCCATGCCCTTTCTTGCTCCCACGCAATAGCCATAGTTGTATCACCAAAAATAATGTCGCCCCTTTTCTATTTGGTGAATTAGCACCAACAATTAGGCATCCAAAAGTTCGAACTTTTAGCAATGGCAGTGGTGACAACTTTGGCTGCCGTCATTGCTACTATATTTGCAAACAAAATTTAAATGGAAATTTCAGTAACATTTTTTGCAAATTGACATCACATCTAGATTTTTGCAAGATAATTGCCCATTTTTATTGGGGGCCACAAGGCTAGCAATTTAGGTCCACTTCCATTCCAAGCTCACCTTAGGTGGGCTTTTGACTTTCTACTTCTAGTTGCTTAGGTTTCCATCCTTCCATTTAAGCAATTATTAGAAAGAGGAATGGATAATCTTTTAGACTGTGCATGAGCATTCATTTTCTAGCACCATCTTAGAGTTGTTTTCAAATTGTCATCATGTTTGATTGAGATCTTGCGCATGCCCAAATTTGGGTGCTTAGCTTTTGCTTGCCAAGTCATGTCATCTTTTAGGATGGCCTTTGACATTTTCTTCTCAACATTATACACAAGATTGGGCTTCCCCCATCCTATGGTTCATGGTCTTTTTCAATGTATATGCGGTTAGCCCATAAATTCAATAAGGTACACTTACTACGTTATGTTCATGGGGAGAACACATTGCCACACATGATGCAGTTTGGGATTCTTCCACCTAAATTGTGAGGGATGCCGGGTTCCATATTTTGCATGAACAAATTCATGTTCTCTTGATGTCATCTCTTTAGTCATCACACTAATGACTGGGTATAACTTTGTTTATCACAAATCGTATTTGCACTTTCACAGATGTAATCATTATTGATTCGATTCATGTAAATTTTGGTTCATGAGTTATTTGTTTCGAAGATTAGCCACAACAATTGCAAATCAGGCAAAGGTTGTGTCATATCATGACCAACACCCTAAAGATGATTTCATCGCTCCAATAGTAAAAAAATTTGGATGTTTACACTAACAAGCTAATGACTTCTTTCATCAATGTGCCAACATGACATGGTCAGCAAAAGGCTCTGGAGGTCCTCCTCTTTTGATTTTACATTCATTTTATACCGTATACCGTATACATACATAACCGTCATATACCCGGGTGAAGGTTCTTCTACCCGCCGAACCCTACCTACCTACCGTCCGTCCCGTCGCTCGATTTCGACCTTCCTCTTTGTTTTCCCCTCTCTCGCGCCTGCGGCCGCGCGCGAACAGTGCGTTTTTCCCTCCCTCTAGTGTCCTTGTGCTTCTGGGGGGTTGCGACTTTGCGACTTTCGCTCTCATTTTCTCTCATTCGTTCGATATGCAGGTCCTAGCGTGAAAGATGGTGGCAGGAAGTGGAGTGATCACGGGGAGCTTCGTTTTTTAAGTGTGGGTGTTTTTCAATTTTTTTTGGGTTTGGTGCCGTGTGGTGTGGGTCTGGGTTCCTCGACATGGTTTCGTATCGGCGTCTGCTGGCGACAGTAGAGGCAGCTGTGCTGGTTGGAGCCAAGCCGGAGCCACAACACCGTGCTGATCTCTCCCACGCTTTACATGTCTCCTTCCCTAGTTTTGAGTCCTTTCTCAAGTACCCAGTAAGCCTCCTCTCTGTCACGTTAAGAAAGGCAAAAAAAATGAAATACAAAATGGGTTTTCCGGTTCTCTTTCATAACTTCTAAGGAATGTCTTGGGCAGCAGAGTTTGGTTGTTTTCCTTTGCCAGAAAAATGACGCAGAAAAAAACACTGGTTTTGTATTGACAAATTTCTTCTCTCTGCTCAACCCTAACATGAAGTGCAAGGTTGTCTTGTAACTCTTCTTTCTGAACGAAGAAATAAATTTGCATGGTGTAATGACTGTATTAGGAAAAAAAGAATCGAGAGAAAAAGAGCAAGAAAATCGAACCTGTTTCCATGCATTTCCCGAAGAGCATTTTCTCTTAAACCCTAAACCCTAAACCCTAATTGCCCTCGTAAGTAGAAAGTTCGGATACAGGCTTTGCCATTTGCTTGCTTAAACCAACAAATTCACTGCAATTAAACCAGTTGTTGCATTGGAAGATTGAGCAGAAAGAGAAATTGTGATGTTGCAGTTTTACCCCCTTCAAAGTGGAGAAGAGAAGCTTCTAAACACCCCTGTTTTTTTTTTTTTTGGTTGGTTTTTGGCAGGCACCAAAAGCAGAGGATAGAGCACAAGTGGTATCTAGGGAGGTGAGATTACCAAATGCACCACCAACAACTCTTGACGACCAAGATGCGCAGATTGTAAGCTCTCAGGCCATCAGCATTGATGTTACAAGGAAATGGCATTTTGAATTTTTCAACATATCCATTGCAGACTCTGTTGCATATGGGGTTTTGGGTCCCTGCTCAGAATAAAATTTTGTGTGCATCTTTCCTTTGTTGTTGTGATCATTTGCAGGCCCTGAAGCTGAGTGATGACTATAATTTGAATGAAATTGACTGCGTTGGTTTGCTTGTTTCTGCACATCAAGAGGTGGGTAAATCAATTTATGAAAATATCCATTTTCCTTTTTGGGCATTGTTGCTTGTAGTAGTTCTTGTAAAGACGATGGATGCCCTTGGATGCATGTGGGATGTTGTTGCAGTGGAACTTGTTAGGGCGGGAACCATTGGAAATTTTGCGTTTGGCTGCTGGGCTCTGGTTTACTGAACGAAGAGCTCTGATCACATCCCTTCAACTATTGCTCCGAGTAAGCTGTCTTTCCCGTGTATCCATGTGTTCAAGCTTCACTTTGTCCTCCAATGATCATGCTCTGAAAGTTCATCATGTTGTGTCCCTTTTTCTCTTCCTCTTTACTTGTCAGATCTGGAATCTCTACAGCCTTTTCATCAGGTCACCTCACAATTGTTGTATTCAGGTTGGGTTATGTTGTAAGGACAGAGGAGTTCTTGAAGCTTTTGTTGCTTCTTTATGCCTCTATGATGATGTGGTCTTTATTTAGCATGAGTTCTGAATCCATGGAAATATTAAGAATTTCCACAGAGAAACTGAGCTAGGTGATACAAATGTGATAGTTGATTTTTTGTTTCCTCCAGGCGGTTGTGTTAGATGAGGAACTGGATCCAAACCTTGTTGCGGACATTCAAAACTATGTGGAGAAGTTGCTTGACTCTGGATTACGATCAAGACTTATTTCCCTCATAAAGGTAACCCCCCATTTTCAAGACCATCCTGGGTTGTGTATCAGTGCCTTGTCCTCTAGCTCTATAAGTTTTCTGTGAGCTTTGACCAGAAGAAAAAGAATGAACTATAGGTAAGTCAAGTATTCTCAATAGCAAATGAAATTGCATTGTATCGTAGATGACAGGAACCCATCTATTTTGTAATGGTGTAGGAGCTGAATCGGGAAGAACCTGCTGGGCTGGGAGGTCCTGGAGTGGAGCCATATGTAATGGACTCACGTGGTGTGCTGGTGCAACGCCGAAATGTCATCCAGAAGGAGCGACTTAGCATATGTCATTGCCTCGTCCTCACGTGTCTTATTGTTCGCATCAGTACGTTGGAGCATTGTCCCTTGGTCTTAGTTTATTTCCTTCACCAATTACAAAATGTGACAGTGTTATGAGATCAGGAGCTAACTCTGATCCTGGTGCTACTTCTGTTCTCTGAGCTCTTATTTGAGTTCTCAACTTGTCCACCTACAGACAAAGTGGATTGCAATGCGAATCATCCTCTTGGAAATATTCTTTGCAGATCCTCAGGAGGCCAATGACCTGTACTCTCTACTAAAGGACTGTTCAATCGATGAGACTCTTCCTTATGATGCTGTCAAGCTCCAGGTGAGAGTTTTGGCTACAACCTGCTCTTGTATCATGCAGCATCAACCGCAATGCAGAGGAGATTGGCGAGAGGAGCATCACTGATAATCAATTAATATGGGTTGCCTGCAAACTGGGTGCAGATAACTTACACAATTATGTTTTCACTCTCCAATTCTCTCATGTCAGATGCATTGGGTGGAACACAAGAAATGGGCTCTGTTCTTGCCTATAATGCTGGCTTTCGCCAAGAGTTTCAACAGCTGGTGAGCCTTTTTGTCTTTTCTGTTTTTCTTCTTTCAGCTGGTTCTCTAAGTCTCTCCTCTTTCCTTCTGTCTACAGGTATCTTTAGGGGCTTCTCAGCAAGATGGTCAAGAACAGTCTTTTGCCTCTTGTCTTGGCTTCAGGAGCACTTCCTGTCTCTAGCTCTAATTTTTGTGATCAAAACTCCCATCTGATGTTGTTGTTGTTCATGTTTCTTTGCAGGTGATGGATGAATCAGACCTCAATGTGATTGCAGAGGGCTTCACTGGGGTTATTCGACTTGTGTGGGCTGTGTACATAATGCTCACCAAGAGTGTGTCTGAGGTCACCTCTGCTGGTGCCCTCTTTGCAGATGATGCAAGTGCCCAATCTTGCCTCAATCGTGCATGTGAACACGATGTCTTTGAGTTTCTCACAACCCGAGTGCTGAAGACTGCTACTTATCAGGTCTGAACTTTCTCTCTACTGTTGACCAAAAGGCACAAGTGGATAGATCACAGATATAAAACTGTCCATAAAAGTTTGGTATTGTGTAATCATCAGAGCAATATTATGCCTCTCTAGAACCCATCTGGAGTGTTTTAAGAAAGTAGGAACATTTTTCACCAGCTTTGAAGCTTAGCATCTGGTCCATATTTCTGTTCATTTCTTCTCTCACATTTTGTACGAATGCAGAATGATGATGAAGAACTGGTGTTCATGTACAATGCATATTTGCACAAGCTCCTTACCAGCTTTCTTTCACAACCAGTGGGACGCGACAAGGCAAGTCTCAGACCTAATGCAGAGAGACCTATTCTGTATCAAACTATTTGTTGGAATGCAGAAAGAACAGCCATGTTAAAGTTGGTATTTAAGAACTAGAACATGAACCTTGTGGTGTTCGTTTCTGCCATCACCTGAAATTTCTGGTTCTTAATTTCTTCCCAAATTCTGCTTCCCAAATTCGTTGGGTCTCTTTTGGTAATGTTTGATCTCTGTATAGATCAAGGAGTTGAAAGATTCAGCAATGGTAGCTTTGGACACATATACAGTGGAGGCAAAGGATCTCGCAAATGGTGATGGAAAGGCACAAATACAGAACATGGATGCTGCACAAGGAAAGCCTTTCATCTCACTGCTCAGGCTCATTGGGGAGGTTTACCAGGTTTTGATCATGCCTTTTTTTGGGTACATACTATTTTGATTGTGAGCTGATACTGTAGTAGTAGCCTGCACCTTTGTTCATTGATAAAAAGAATGGTACATTAAGAGGAGGTACACCAGGCAAGATTTACATTTGTGCAGCAGAAGATGGGCAGATGGGCAGTTGGGCAGTTTTTGGAAAGTTGTTTGATGGGAGAATGAAGGGGAAATGAACATTTCTATAACCTGTGAAAAGGTTGGTCCTTTCCTGATGATTCTTTTTTCTTGGAACATTTATTGATAGAGGGAGCCAGAGCTCATTATCGACAATGAGGACCTGTGGAATTTTGTGCGGTTTGCTGGTGAAGATCACACCAGTTATTGGACATTAGTTGCCTTTCTCAACATGCTTACTTCTCTGGTAAAGAGGATATCTTCTGTCATTGATTTTCTGGCTCATGGCCAGATATTGGTCTTATGGTCTTTTGAAATGTCTGATGAGCTCTAATGCTGATGTCCCTGATTACTCCCAACTCATCATGTATCTAGACAAAAGACTGCTGCCAGAAATTCCTGGATTTTTCCTTTGAAGTGCTAAAAGGGGTTCTTCACACTTGCATTTGACAGGCATCAAGTGAGGAAGGAGCAAAAAGAGTCTATCAACTACTTCAGAACAAGACGATACGTACACTTGGGTGGCAAACCCTTTTCAATTCGTTGGTTGTTTATGAGCAACGGTTCCGACAGTGTCTTCAAACTGCTGGAGCTTTCCTTCCTCCCTTTCAGGAAGGTGATGCACGTGCCTTGGAGGCGTATCTCAAAGTTCTGAGGCGGGTATGAAATACCTGGTTACTACTTTTATCTTTCCTTGTGGAGTCTTTCTTGTTAGAGGAGCATGTACAGAAATCCTCACTGTTTTCAGTGTGCACTGCAGTGCAAAGTGTGGATGATTGGTTATGTCAGTAAGAGACCCAATTGTTTGAAGTGGTGTTTGACAAGAATTTTGCTGGTGTGATGTGTATGCTACTTTGGTTTTATGTTTTGATCATTGTCTGTGTTTGCAGGATTGGTGACTAGTTCTCTATGTTTGTTGGGTTTTGCCAGGTGATGGAAATGGGCAATGAGATGGAGAGGTCCCAATGGTTTCCAGACATTGGACCTCTCTTCAAGCTACTTTCATATGAGAATGTGCCCCCGTATTTGAAGGTGAGCTGCTCTTGTCGTGCCAGACCCATACAGACCACTCGGGAAACTTTTCAAACACTAGTTAGTGTGTGCAGTGTATAGTCTTCCAAATATTAGGAATATTGGATGACAGCATCACTTGTGTTAATGTGTTCGAGTGTTGAGGGTTGACTTGTGTGATAAGCTATGTGCAAGAACAGATAGATGGGAAGGCTTGATATGCTCAGATCTGAATTTTTAAGAGCAACAACTGACTGCAATGCAGGGTGCACTGCGGAATGCAATTGCCACTTTTGTTCCTATCTCACCAGCGATGAAAGACAAAGTGTGGAGTTTGTTGGAGCAGTATGACTTGCCAGTGGTAGCCACACCACTTTTGAGTAACGGTTCAATGCAACCCCTTCCATCCCAGGTTCGTCTCTCAGACCCACCGACCACCTCCACACAGAAGAAGAACCTGGTGGAAGAAGTTCTATTGGTTGCTTTGTTGTGGCAATCACAGAGGTCTGTTAGCTGAAAATTACCTGCTTTTACAGTTGTAGATTCAAGGATGATTGAACAGATGCCTTCTTGTGGTGTTAGCATCACTTTATGTGTGCTTGATTTGTTGTGATCTTAGAATCTCATTAGACTTGTTCATGCACTTGATTCAGGTTTATGACATGACCTTTGAGCTTAATGAGGTGGAGGCCAGGCAGGAAGAGTACCCATCCACTCTCTCATATCTGAAGCTGTTGAATGTCCTCATTGCTCAGGAGTCTCACACAACTGACAAGGGCTCTAGGTAAGAGATTCCATGATTTTGATATTTTGTTACTGTTGTTTTTGCACTGGCACCCAACCCCCAAGTCATGGAACTGATTTAGCCAAATGGTCACATCTTGTCAAAGGATAGTAGTTGGGGGCGAGGTTTTTATTTACAAAGTGCATTCTTCAAATGGGGAGGAGTTGTGTAGGTACATAGGCATCTTCAGGTTTGTACGGGACCAGGTTTTTGCTCCCCACACACAGAGGGCTTATGCTGACCCTGTGGAGAAATGGGAGCTTGTTGCTGCAGCTCTTCGCCATTTTCAAATGTGAGGGTTACCATTTATTGCCCATCTGGAATTTTCTGTGTGGCAGCTTTTTTCTGGAATTTTGTCGGTGTTGTGGATTAGGGCAGTCTAAGATGATTTTTGCATACAACAAGTTTAAACTGCCTTTGCAACAGTGTGAAAAATGCTTGTGGTATTCAGGTCTATATCAGTTTTTTTTATTCTTAAGTGGTGAGGAGATGTGCAGGATGTTGAGTCTCTACCAACTTACAGAGGACGACATTAGGAGTAGTGCAGATCATCTCCTTCCTCCAGAGAATTCTCTTCCTGGGGGGATAGCAGCTGCAGGTAGAGCAGCTGGAGGCCTGGCACGTATGCCAATTATTGAGTTAATGAAGGTGCCTGATCAAACTGTGTTTTTTTTTCCCCGTAGTTTTCTAGACTTTATCTGTTTTATTTTCTCGTCATGATATAGATCTATAGCCAAGCTGCTAAACAGGTTTAATGTTTTTGTGTGCAATTGTGGTACCACAAGAGTGGAAAATTGTTGTGTATGGAAATGGGTTAGATGTTCAAGTTTTAAGCTTTTCTTGTTGGGTCCTGCAGGATTTGATGAATGGGAAAGTGATTTTCCGAAACATTATGAGTATCTTAATGTTGGGTGTGAACACTGTGATGGAGCAACGGACAAGCCAGCTGTATGGCCCAGCTTTGGAGGATGCTATTTCTCTATGCCTTCAGATCCTTCTTAGTGCTTTTTCAAAGGATTCTCTTTTTGCGGAGTATTGGCGTCCAATATATCAGGTAAGTATTTTAGCTCTTCATTTACATTGATTCTCTATTAGAACACTCACATTTGCAAAAGTAGTTTGGTGCAACTTCTTCATTTTTAACTATCATGGGTGGTTTTTGTATTGCAGCCAATTGATGTCATCCTGTCCCATGACATACGGCAAATTGTAGCACTCTTGGAGTTTGTACGATATGATCCACTGCCACAGATTCAACGTTATTCTGTTCAGATCATGAAGATCCTCAGGTTGCCCACATCTTTGTTTTTTTAACCAGTTGTTTGTTGTCTTAGATCCCAAGGTTTGTAAAATTCTAGCAGACATACAGAAGCTGCTTTATCTGTTTTCCAATTGTTATAGAATGATTTGATGAGCTTGTTTCTTGAAGTCAATGACCATATGTAGTCTTCCTGTTATCACCTATTTGAGGTTATCACCCTGCTTATCTGATAGCTCAAGAATTTGATAGACTTCTGTTACATCACAGCAAATAGCTAATTTTCCTCACCCTTTTGTTGTGGATGCTTTGATTTCCAGTTTGCGAATGCCACACTTGGTGTCTGTTATAATTGAGGCAGGAGCAGCTTCATCATTGATAGAGGATTATGCTGCATGCCTTGAGACACGTGCAGATGAGCCGCAATCTCCTGAAAGTCCCGATGATGACATTGGTTCTCTTATTCTGCAGGTACCTCTCTCCCTTCATCATTGTATTTTTTTGTCCCCAATTTTCTACACTTAAGGCAGAGAGAGACGACTACTGCCTTCCTGGTTTGTTTGTTGATGATCCAGAGACTGTTTTGACTGGGCTCAGATATCATTGCAGCATTGCAGCATATCTCTTGCACGTCACTTTTCTGAGTGTTTTTTTGTAGCAGGAATGGTAGTTGTGATTTCTGTTTTACCATTGCTTTATTTGAGCTGATCTGAGCTGATTGGGGACTACCAATGTTTCTAGTTTTGAGCAGTCATTTCTTTTGCATTTTTTCCTGGTGGGTCATTCGTCCATTCAAAACTCTGAATCATTCTGTGCACACACAGCTCCTCTTGGCCAATCTAGATCAACCTTCTCCTAATGTGACTCACCTTCTTTTGAGGTTTGACATCGACCAACCTGTGGAGAGGACAGTGCTCCAACCAAAGCGTCACTTCAGGTACTTACTATTCCATCTTCCAAGACTCTACTTGCTATTGAGAGTTGCTACTGGCTTTGTTAGTAAGGTAGGTGGACTCTATTGTGTTTTGTTTCTCTCTCTAATGATACAGGTGTTGCTTTGCAGTTGCCTACGTGTGATACTGGATCAGTTGGACACCCTCACAAGGCCTGAAGTGAATGCTAGCTTGCATGAACTTGGATTCCAGGTCTGGAAACTTTTGTGGGTCTCTCTAGCTCTGCTAGAGTTTGTGAGTTTTTGAGGAATTTCATTCCTTCGTCTAAGAAAGTGAAAAAACATAAAACCAGGCAAATCCTCAAGGGAGGGAGGTCAAAGTGTGAAGTTGCACTGTTATGTAGTGTCTTTGCTTTTTCAAGAAACTGATGGGTTTGTTATGGATACAATCACTTTTGCAGTTGATGTATGAGCTGTGCGTTGATCCAGTTACTTGTGGTCCAATGGTGGAGCTTCTTTGGGGTGAGAAGTATGAATTTTTCTCAAAGGTGCATTTAAGCTCCTCCCTGTAGAGGTAGAGAAGGTCATCTAAAGCTCATGCATTGATATTTCATTGTCTTGTGTGCGCCTTACAAGATTGGTGTCATGCTGTATTTTGACTCAATCTTCTTATGTCTGAGTTTAGGGTTTTGACTAATGGTCTGTCTTGTGTGAACCTGCAGCATTTGGATACTTTTGTGTGTGAACCTCTTCCAAAGCGTAGTGTCAACCTGCCTCTGCGTGTCAGCAGCCTGCAACAGGTGTTTTGGTTTTTCGGTTGGACACTCTCAATTTCCATTTGTGTTCAGTTTGATGAACAGTAAGTCTGCCACTTCTTTAGTTGGTGGGTTCTGAATCAGGTTCAGTTATTGAGCTAAAAACTGGATTCAGAACCCACCATTCGGTGGTGTGTACAAATTGAACTGGTGTTCACTTCAATATGGACAAACTGATTCTGTAGGCATAATTTTTTTGTTTTGTTGCAGAGGGCATGGCTGCTGAAGCTCATTGCACTGGAGTTGCATGTGGGTGACATGGATGTCATTCTGCATCGTGATAGCTGCCGCCACCTTTTGAATCGCTTGTTTCTTCGGGAGCCTCTTGGGTGGGAAACAACTGGGATGCCACCCAATCTAATGCCACCTCGGTTAACTATGACGTCTTCTGACACCAGTCTACATAAGATCAAAGTAAATCACCCCAAAACATGATGTTTGTAGGAATGAAGATTTTTCATCGGTTTGGTGCATCTTGACAATGTAATAATGCTGCTGCTCATGACTTCCCCCCCTAGACCTAATTACCATACATACACATGTGGGCACCTTTGTATTCCCTGGTTATGACTATAATATTTGGGTGTGCCTTATAGGTGTTGGAGCTTCTCGAGATTCTTCAGTTCCAGTTGCCAGAATCCCACAATGATCTTTCCCAGTCTTTGCATGCCTTGAAAGATGACTTGAAGGTTTGCCATAAAACTTCTGTAAAAAAAGTTGTCCTTTTGAGTTTCATATTGACAGGACATTGTTCTACTACATGCCTTGGGAATTATTTCCTATCAACTGGCAATAATTACTTATGTATTCTGATATAAAAGACTCTTGCAATTGTCCATTTGTTTTTTTTGTAGGTAGATGAGATTTTAGGGAATTCGGCTACAGTTGAACATGGTGGAGTCTACCACCTTTCTGAGCGTGGAGACCGGTTGATTGACCTCTCAGCTTTCAGGGACTTGCTTTGGCAGGTGAAAAAGCTATTCCCCCTGTCCCTGTAATATTTCGTGGATCTCATTTGAAACGGGTCACAGAGTATTGTCTTTCTCAAATGTGATTGCCACACAGCATGTGGCATGGAAAACTGATGTTTTGGGTCCTATGGTCTGCTTTACGGATAGAGAGGTGGGTGCACAAATGCTCAAAATTGGGAGTTAAGATCTCCTTTTTCCTGACATTTATAAGGGAGTTTTGTTTGTTAGCAGGAGTACAAAAGGTTGGAGGTACAGTTTAATCTGCTAGTCAATGGCCAAAAGCAGGCTGAACTTCGGGAAGCAGTCCAGCAGCTGCTACGATGGGCATGGAAGCGGAACAGAAATCTGGAAGAGCAAGCTGCGCAGCTCCACATGCTTGTTGGGTGGTCCCAGCTTGTAGAGGTCAGTTCCATCTCTCTCTCTCTGTGTTCTTCCCTGTTAAGGAATAGTTTCTTCTACCCTTTGTCATTGAGTGTATGCTTCTGTTGTTTGCTCTTTGTGAGGAATTCTTCATGAATGTGCTTTGTTTTTTCTCTAGGTGGCAATCTCCAGGAGATTTCATTTCATTGGCAGCAGTTCACATCTCCTATTTGAGTGAGTTAATTTGCCCCCATTGCAACAGCAAGCTATCACTAAAGCTGATGTTGCAGGCTGTAGTCATCAGCTTTGTTAGAATTTTGGAACTTCTACATTTGTTGAGGTGATGATCATGGATGACATTTCATTCCTGTTGTAATCATTGGGTTTCTGCAGAATTCTGGATTGCAGTTCAGACTGCCACCTATTTCACCTGAAACATTCCCTATTGTGATTGTTGGTTTTCTGCAGGATCATGGATGCAGTTCTGACTGCCACCATTTCACCTGACTGCTCTCTGCGTATGGCCTTCTCTCTTAGCCAGGTAACCCTTTGACTCAGTTGAATTTTTTTCCTGTCTTGTCATTGAAGAAGCTTTTGGGGATTTGTGATGATGGTATATACCCACCCATATCTGCAAACTTTGTTGTAGGTGGCTTTAACAACTATGGCAAAGCTGCAAGAATGGAGCATTGCATCACCAGGCAAGGGCGAAAGCACAGATGATGTGACCTACCTTGATTTACTATCCACAGTGCGCATGTCCAACAGTGCGTGCCACACCATCCTATCCAAGCTCGTTGCATCCATTCTTCGACACGAATCTTCTGAGAGTTTGCGACGCAGGTAGTGCAAGTCTTGTAATGCTGTGTGCCTTCAACCCAACATCAAAAAAAAACTCTATGAACACAATGTTTCTGTAGACCAACTGTCATATGACCATAATTGAGAGTACGCGAGATCATGTTTGCAAATCTTGGAGCATGGAATCAGATCTAGTTATTGGGCAAGATAGTGTTATGTGGCATATGAATACAAGTGGTTGCGGTACACGCAATGTCTGAAGAAAATAAATTGTGCAATTGCTATTTGGTGGGTCAGACAGTATGCAACACTCCTAAGTTACTTGCATTACTGCCGAGGGATGGTGAACCGGGATCTTCCTCTGTCTGTTATGAGGGCCCTTCTAGTGGAAGGACGTGATGGTGAAGAAGATACTGAGATTGAGAAAGTAAGCACTTCTAATCTGTCATCTGCTCAACCCACAACTGAGTTGAGGTTGGTTTTGGTATGACATGGGGGACAAAGGATACAAGAGAGGTGAGAGGATGGTTCTGGTGTGACATGGGACAAAGGATGCACGAAGTGAGAAGATTTGCAAAGGACAGATTTGAAAGGAGTTTGTAGAATTTGAAGAGCTTGAAGAAGCTGCTGCCACCAAGTTCTGATATTTGCTATACTTGTTGGTACATGTGAAAATGCAGCTGGACAGAGATTTGGCAGATCTTGCACAAGGGAACTTTTCAATCCTCAAACGTGATGCAACGGCTCTTGTGGATCTGGTAATGCATTTCCTGCACTATGAGAGAAAGTAATCTAGAGTGCCCATTGGAAAGGGAAAGACACTGAGGTTGAATATGCATATGTATGTGTGCGTGTGTGTTACAGTAATGTTGAGAATCTCTGGTTCTTGGGTGTGCTTGGATTCCAGGTGGTGAAGGATGCAACATATGGGAGTGAGGTGGGGAAGGCAATGGCATATTATGTACTGGATGGCTTGCTTGCTGTCGATAATCACCTAGTGTTTCTGAGTCAACTACAAAGTCGGGGACTCCTGCACTCATGCTTGGCAGATATCAGCACAAATTCTTATCAGGTCTGAATGATACCTGCTGCTGCTGCAGCATCAGAAGAGAAAATGTCATAGCAGGTGTCTAAATGAAAAAAATATTTCCCTGCACATGATTACAGCTTTTGCTAGCTGGATTTGAATCATCAGGTATTATGGAAATGATCAAGACTTGGAAAAACGATCATAATGTCAACTTGAACTTGAATGTGGAGAAATGGAAAACTTAGAAAAAGCACAAGCAAAGGCTAACCTGCTGAATGTGGGCCGTGTTATTCACAGGCCATTTTACTCCCATCTACGGAGTCATTGCGTCAATTGTATACCTTGGAATCAGAGCTAGCTTTATTGCTAAGAGTGTGCTTCCACAACAGAAAGCGTGGGGCACAGATGCTGTATGCTATGGGGGCACTTCGTCATCTGTCATCTTGTCGGGCTGTTGATGCTCACCTGACTGTAAGCTCTTTTTCTTGCATTAGTGTGTTAGTCACATATATATTCACTCCATTATATGTAAAATTGCATCTGTGAAGATTGATGTTATTTCTTTTGTATGCATGTTGATCTTGTAATCTGTTATGGTTTAGATTGTGGATTTGGCTTTGTGCAAAACATGAGTTATTTGTAAGGATATGTGCAGGATGATGTTAAGTGGGAGCAAGTGAAAGTCGGGATTGGCATACCCAATCAGCAAGACCGCCAACACCAGCTTGTAGCACCTGTTCTTCGATTGGTTCTTTGCTTCACTTCGCTGGTGGATACTACAGAATCTGCTGATATGGTACATACCCATGTTTCATTATCATGGATTGTGGTGTGATGGTATCTCTCGGTCTTTGCTTGTCTATTTTGCCCCCTTGTTCTGCAAAGCAAGCACGAATGTTGTCATAGTTTTGTTAAGGTTTTTGGAGGTCTTGCAGGGTCGAGATGAGGTGGCTCTGGAAATTGCAGACTTCATGAGATCACATCAAGGACTGCTGGATCGCATTTTGAGAGATGATGCTGCAGGTGTGCAACTTGCTGATCTAGAGGAGCTGCAGTTGGTGACTGCCATTGCCAGCAAGGTAGAACATCCTTTTGAAAATTCCATGTCCTACTGTTTAAGTTGGGGGTGCTCTGTACAGGAAATATTGAACCCTGCTGAGCATCCAGCAACCAAGTTCCAGATGTGCATTGATAAGGAGTAAAGTGCATCATCCATTAAGAAAGGGGAACATGGGTGTGTGGTGAGCTGATTGTGCAGGTGTGGCCAATGGAAGAATCCTCAGATTTTGGCTACACACAAGCATTGTTCAATCTGTCATACATTTACTTCTGTCCCAACAATGAGTCTCGGAGTCGTTTTGTCCAACATATTCAAGAAGCTGAGAGGAACTTGGAAATGTCCTCAGCAACTCGAGAGGTAAACAAAATGATGATGCATGGGTTAAAACATTTGGACAATCATCTGGAATCGTCTGGAATCTCTCTGGAGTCCTTCCCTTGCATTCCATGGTTGTATATGCTATCTTGAACTGTAGGTGAGGTCTGTCATATGGTAGCTCAGATCCCTGCTCATACTGTGTAATTCTCGTAGCTACATGTCTCTTGGAGTCTAGCACTAAGGTCTTCTGTGGCACAAGGCAATGACCCTTTTACATGCAATGTGACTGACAGAATGTGCGAAAAATGGAGCTGCTTGTGACCAGTGTGCGAGGCAATCTCATAGCCCACTTGTACACCCTTGTCACCAAACATAACCTACGCCTTCACATATCAAAGCCTGATGTATGTCTTTCTTCCTTTCTCCTTTGAGTTTTAATCATGCAGCCCCAACAGCAGTACTTGTCCATAGTTAAGAATGGAAAATATTGAAGCAGTATTGTCCATAGTTAAGAATGGGAAAGAATTGCGTCCTTGCATAATTACATGCCAACTTAAACCAGTGTTCTTGCAAATTCATGATTTCAGATTGGAGACTTGATGGTGATGGGTCCTTACACGCTAGGGCGGCAACGACAGCCTACACTGAAGCTTGTGGCTGATCTACTCCAACAGGCATCTCTGGACCTAGAATCAGCATTGGAAGAAAAATTGTTACTACTGGCTAAGGTAAAGAAATGTGCTTTTTGTCAGTTCCCTTTTCTTCATCCTGCCTTGCATCTCAGATCTGCCCTCAGGTCAAGGTATTCTCACAGTCGCTTTTCTCTGGATGCCAGATCCACAAGTCTTTGGGGTGCTCTGTTTCAAAATGAACATATTAAAGAATGAACTTTGATTGCATTATGAGTACTCTTGGTTCTAAATAGAAGGTGAAGATGGGGACTCAGATGGGTAGGAACAAATTGCATAAGGAAATGTTCTCAGGGCTGTGACAATTTTTTTTGCATTGGGCGGTAAACATACAAAGTAGCAGCAAGAAAAGCGAGGAGATTTGTTGGACCTGATTAGAGTCTGAAAGAAGTTTGTGTGATGTGATGTGGTTGACAGTTACAAGATGTAAATGAGTTGTCACGTCATGAAGTGGATGAAATTATAAAAGCTTATGGGAGGCATGAGAACACAGACCCTGGTGATAGCATTCGCAAGAGGTAATATTGTTTTTCATTATCCTTGCCCCCCCAGTATGGAGATTTAGAAAGCTAGACACTGGGTTTGGTTTTTCTCTTTCTGATTAACTGTTTGTATGGGTCTCCTTGGTGCAACTGCAGGAGATATGTGGCAATGGTGGAGATGTGTAGTGCAGCAGGCAGTCGGGAGTGCCAAGTGACGTCACTTCTGTTCATCATTGAACACAGCCTTGAGATCTTTTACCTTCACTTTGAGAGGTGAATCTTTCTGTCTCATTGGTCATATTGGTAAATTATTAGTGCTTTGCAGCAATCATGCTAGTACTTGACCACACAGTAGTGTTCCTGAAGAAACCGTGAATGTTGGGTGTTGTTTTTGAATGTTTTGGCAATGTGTTCAATCAAGCTCCAAGGTCAGTCTGCTCATTTGTTTGAGTCAATGCACAGATTGACAAAGTCAGAGAGTAGGCAGGGTGGGTTTGAAGTGAGGATAGAATCTGAGTGGGGCCGCAAGGAAGACCTTCAGTTGCTGCATCAAAAACTACTGCCAGTATTTGAAAGGCTGGATAGCGTTAATCAGGTGAGCTGTCTTGAAACCCATGTTTCAACAAGACATTGAGATTGCTATGACGGAAAAAAAGCTGTTTTGACTTCATGTACAATTATATGGTTTTCACCTTTGTTGGTTTCTGGTTGCCGTAGTTTGTAGAAAGACAGAAACATATGGTACAAATGACACAACAGACATAAAGAAATTGCCCAGAGAAATGCATTGGAGGGGCATGTCCCTGTCTCCAGTATGCTAAAGCATGTTAATCTCCAGGATACTTTGTCCTGTCCATGGGGCTTTGTCCTGTCCATGTACAAAATGGCTTTTCAAAAACCTTTGTGAATGAACATTACATGGATGTGCAGGAGAGGGCAGGTCGGAGTACAAAGCACTTACAGCGCCTTCTCCATTCGCTAAAATCACGAATGTTGATAGACTTCTAATGCTACCCTCCAACACCACTTGCAATTTCTATCTCCCACAAAGAAAGTCTTTCTTTGTGATTGGCATGCTTATCCATTGGGGAATTACCCATTCACTGCTTTTCATGTACCAACATGATTCCATCTGGTATGGAGAGAAGTCAAAAAATGACAGCCTGCTATGGTCTGCCGTGTAGAGTCCCAGAAGGTTTTTGTGGGTATGTTCGAGGCACAAAAAATATTTTGAAATATTTTATAAGCTTCCAGAGATTTTTCCTTTTTTTTGACTCATAATGCCTCTTTGGGACAATGTGAATTGCACCAGGTCTTTGGGGTTCTTAGATATGTACAAAGGAGGGTGTGATGGCGGCTTCAGTCTTGATGTAGGTTTTTTTCCCAGTGGATGGAGCTCAATCATTTGTTTGTTTGAGCATGTACTTTTTTCAATGGAGGGTTCAAGAGTACACTACAAACTTGGTTTAGTGTTAATGATTTTTGGTTGAAATTTTTCTTCCAGGATGTTTGCATTTGAAGGAAGAGACACCTGCTCTGGTGCTGCTCTGGTGCAGTGCTCCATCTTGTTATGAGTGATCCCCAGTTTGATGCTACCTCGTAGAATTGAAAATGAAGTATGACCTGTATGAGGGCTACAAGCCCGCACCCAGAGGTGCACCGCATCCAAGATAGTGTTGCAGGTTATTTCCCTATCTTACCCATGAACATGAGATCTTGATAAGTGTATTTTAAGGATCCAAAATAGTGTGTATGTGATTTTTGTATCCCCCCCACCCATGAAATCTTGCAAATACCAATCACATGAAATCTTGTTCAGAAGATGACTTGTTAGCAAACATTGTGTGATTGGTAACCATTTTAGTGATACCTGAAAATTGAAATGGTCTGTTCTTAAAACCTTGTGGTTGGAGTTTTTGAACCTTCGATTCACACAGAGATGTTTTTGTGTTCTTCAATGGGCTTCAAGACGATGCCAAAATAATTCCTATCTTCATTTACATCTTTGGGTTTGGTAATAGCTAATCACCCCTCAAAAGTCCTCAATTTTTCACTTCCGAAAGTGCAAATCATGCTTATGCCACAAGTAATTTTTGTTGTAACCAAAATTGTTTGAAATAGAGTTCACGTCGGTTTGGTGATTGGAGTGATATTGATTGTGTATGAAGTTTGGTATGTGAGAGTGTAAATGTTCACTCACCAGCCTATCTACTCTACCTGCCTAAATGGGTTTGCCCCTCATGGCGAGCTCAAACTTGCAACAATTCAAAAATACGAAATGACTCATGGGTTCTCAAATAAATGTCTCATGTGGTTTAGGATTTTAGGGTTTAGGGATTAGGGTTTAGGTTTTCGAACTCACCATTCAAAATAACACCTAGTGAACATTTGTCGAGATATGGGAACAAATGAAAAACTACATAGTCTTTCCTTTTATGCAAAGCCAATGAAGACAACACCAACCCATAGAAAAATGGAAGAAAATTTGTTGGCCTTGCCTACCGAGGCAAAGAATGGATATTGTATTTAGATTGATTATAGAGCATAGTAGCTTTAAGGGATTTAAAAACCCTAAACCCTAAACCCTATAGGCCCTTACCAAATAATAGGTCTATTTTTATATGAGGATTTCTGAAAGATGATATATTTTGGCTTGTGTTGAAACTTGAGATTAGTTATAATAGAGTTGTAATAATATCTTGAAGGATTTTGGGTTTGTTTTAGAGGTTTTTTGGGAAGACTATATTTTTGCTATGGTGAAATATTTGAGTTTCCATAATTCTTCTTTTGCCTTAATAAGATACTTTTCAATGTAAATGGCAAGGCCACACATAGCGTGACACATCCCTCCCTTGTTTCTTTTCGAGAAGATTTAACCATCTTTTAAAGGAATTGAGTATGAATTCATAAAAAATACATAACCTTTCAAACAATTTGTTGCTGCAGCTTGCCATCATGTATT
>Ga0209611_10001721_pt1 | contig 37835 bp, 34 predicted proteins | sample S1TSphgellanicum_3_FD_187693 | JGI IMG/M metagenome (GOLD analysis project Ga0209611, IMG submission 187693) | Host-associated microbial communities from peat moss isolated from Minnesota, USA - S1T2_Fc - Sphagnum magellanicum MG (SPAdes) (version 2) | ecosystem: Host-associated > Plants > Peat...
GTCACCAACAAATCCAACGTCGCCAACATCGCCGACGCATCCGACGTCACCTACAAGTCCAACGTCACCAACATCGCCGACGCATCCGACGTCACCTACAAGTCCAACGTCACCAACATCGCCGACGCATCCGACGTCACCAACAAGTCCAACGTCACCAACATCGCCGACGCATCCGACTTCGCCAACAAGTCCGACATCACCGACGAATCCAACGTCGCCAACATCGCCGACGCATCCGACTTCGCCAACAAGTCCGACATCACCGACGAATCCGACGTCACCAACAAATCCAACGTCACCAACATCGCCGACGCATCCAACTTCGCCAACGTCACCGACGAATCCGACGTCACCAACTAATCCAACGTCGCCAACATCGCCGACACATCCAACTTCGCCGACATGTCCAACATCACCAACTAATCCGACGTCACCAACAAATCCAACGTCGCCAACATCACCGACGCATCCGACTTCGCCGACAAGTCCAACATCACCAACAAATCCAACGTCACCAACAAATCCAACGTCGCCAACATCGCCGACGCATCCGACGTCACCTACAAGTCCAACGTCACCAACATCGCCGACGCATCCGACGTCACCTACAAGTCCAACGTCACCAACAACGCCGACGCATCCGACATCACCGACGCATCCGACTTCACCAACAAGTCCAACGTCACCAACTAATCCAACGTCGCCAACGTCACCGACGCATCCGACGTCACCGACGCATCCGACTTCACCAACTAATCCAACGTCGCCAACGTCACCGACGCATCCGACTTCACCAACTAATCCAACGTCGCCAACGTCACCGACGCATCCGACTTCACCAACTAATCCAACGTCGCCAACGTCACCGACGCATCCGACTTCACCAACAAGTCCAACGTCGCCTACTACGCCGACGCATCCGACTTCACCAACAAGTCCAACGTCGCCAACGTCACCGACGCATCCGACTTCACCAACAAGTCCAACGTCGCCAACGTCACCGACGCATCCGACTTCACCAACAAGTCCAACGTCGCCTACTACGCCGACACACCCGACTTCGCCAACGAGTCCGACTTGCACGACATCACCGACGCATCCAACTGCGCCGACAAGTCCAACTTCACCATCAAGTCCAACGTCGCCTACTACGCCGACACACCCGACTTCGCCAACGTATCCAACGTCGCCTACCGCGCCCACGCACCCATCATCGCCAACTTGCCCAACACAGCCTACCGGTTCCGGTTCCGGTTCCGGTTCCGGTTCCGGTTCCGGTTCCAGTTCCAGTTCCAGTTCCAGTTCCAGTTCCAGTTCCAGTTCCAGTTCCAGTTCTGGTTCTAGCCATGGTTCTGGTTCTAGTCATGGTTCTGGTTCGAGTTCTGGTTCGAGTTCTGGTTCGAGTTCTGGTTCGAGTTCTAGTTCGAGTTCAAGTTCTAGTTCAAGTTCTAGCTCAAGTTCTAGCTCTAGCTCTAGCTCTGATTCGAGTTCGAGTCACGTTCACTCTGCGAATATTGCGTCCACCCACTCAGCATCCACCGTTTCTCCAACGCATGTGGTTAACGCGAATACCGTCTCGGTACATGCAAGCGGCACCGTTAACCAGACGGTCTCAACAACAGGCACTGCCACCGGTGGTCACCACTCCACATTCAGCATCGGTACCCTTCATCATGTAACGACCGGAGGACAATTGAATAGCGGAACGCAATCCAGCTCCTACCCAACCTCACACGGTGGCGGAAGCTTACATCACCATCACACGTTGTTCTAAGAGAAAAGCGTTTTGACGCCAAACTTTGCACTCACGTGAAAACAGCTAACCACCTAAGGTGGCTCAAGATATCTGCATGTTCGTTTATTATTGCGCTGGTGCTGTATGGCGATGTACTTGCAATCCTATCCGAGTTTCCAATCCTCGGCTACAGGTCGCCAATAACATTCGTTCAATCGGATAACTCTTGTGGGATCGCAATTGGCAAATTGAAATTATCTCTGCCAACATTGATATTTACCTTCTTCAATGGAGGTGGTGTATTCAATTCCGTTCCAGACAACAACATCGAATTTGCAATTTACGGACGTCGAGTAGGAGCAGATCCCAAGCTACCTTGGGAAGATCTACACTACATCAAGCAATGTTTTCCGTTCGACTGCCGAGGTGAAATTTACGTACGTTTTTTGCTGTCGTGGCACGAGCTGCTGGGTAAAGAGGCCTCTAAAAAGGCTTTGGAAAATCTCGCCATCAAAATAAAGAAGCGGTATAACACCGAACATCCATATGGACAAATAGATAAAGTGGCAGTTTACGAAGTGTGGTGGCCACGCAGCGAAGATGATTTTTACAAGCTGCGAACGCCAGAGCGAACTGGCTGGATCCTGCTGACACAAAACTAACAATGCTCAAGGTTCAGAATCTTATTGCACGTTGTGCTGGTGCTTGGACAGATTTTTGGTTTGCCGAAATTTCACCATACCCAATTGCACTCTTCAGAGCACTATTTGGCATTTTTCTACTGATCTATTTCCTGGGCTCCTGCACGAATGTGCCACTCTTCTATTCCAGCGAGGGTGTTTATTGTCCGCTCTTCATTCCCGATATCGCACCAGCGCCGTGGGTTGCTTGGTTATTATATCTGTTCACAGTGATGCTAATCGTTGCCTTTACCATCGGTTATCGCATGAAAGTGGTGGCACCCTTGACGTTCACCTTTTACATGTACCACTTCCTTCTGAACATAGGAGCGCGCGCTTGCTCCTATGACAGATTGACATTAATGGCGCTTCTCCTACTATGCCTGACGCCGTCAAACCAAGTATTGTCACTAGACGTTGGTGCCAACAAGAGCAGCTCACCACCATCAACTTCAGCATGGGTTACGCGTCTGCTTGCTATTCATATTTGCTTCTTCTACTTCTCGACTGGGCTCTACAAGCTACTTTCTCCTGGCTGGCATAGCGGTGAGATTATCAAAGGTGTAATGACTTCCAATTTCAGCAGTGATTTGGCATTTGCAGTGGTGCACCTCAACATGCCCAAACTTTTTTATGATTATCTAGCTTTTTCAACTATCATTTTCGAGTTAACCTGCCCGATCGGTTTTGCATTGCGTGATATCAATATCAGGACTATTTTCTCCAACACGGAATTACGCTTGAAAGGCATTCAATATTACTTCTTCGTTGCTGGAACCTTATTTCACTGTGGAGTATGGATCTTTATGCAGATACCGCAATTTTTGATTTGTCCAATATTCTATGTACTCTTCATCCCAGCAAGTGAAATCAAGGGCTTTCTGGATTGGGTGGCAAATTTACTGCCTGTAAAGTTGCAAAAAAAATGCATTATCAATTGGTAGCAGTCAAACGCATCGTAGTATGCGCCGTTTCCGGCGCGCACCATACGATCTAACTCACGAATATCATGGCGATTTAGGCAGAAAGAAGCTATGACTAGATTGATTTGGGAGTTAGAATCACGTTCTTCGGTCAAGAACCTAACTGGATCTCCACCGCAGGTATCATATCTCCAATGGGATCACGATTGAGCCATCTGCCCAGTCTCGGGTTGTAATTCCTTCTTAAAGCCAAGTTCGTACTGCTCTGCGCATAAGAATGAAATCCAGCGTATTGAAATCCGAACTCACTCCACCTTGTGTCTTTAATGCTCTACCGTAAGCGTCATAAGAGTATTGGGACTTAATTTGACCAAGCCCGTTTGTCATTTCACGTACGGAAGTAAGTTGTTCTCTTGTGTAGAAGTAACTTGTTCCAGTGAACCTCTTATGTGAACTACGAATAATTTCCCGTTCCGGGATAAGTGATCTGAGTAAATAGGCGAGCATCGCCCGTGGTGCGTATGCAAGCCCCAGCTAGTGATCGGCGATTTAGACGAAACGCAGGCAAAAAGCCTTGTATTGTCAATGTATGCAACCCAAAAAAGTCAGAATTCGTACGAAAACGGCATGCTTTCTTGTTGATCTACATTTCTTTTTTGCACAAGCATAAAAGTTCATTCGTGATCTTTTGCATTATTCTTGAGGCAAAGACTTCAAAACTCTTTTGATGTCACAGCGTCCGTGCAGCACACGCAAGATTTCTAAGGACGTTTCCTTTTGGCGATAAAAGATCACGCATTCCCCCTCCGCTATACTTCGCAAGTTGGGCCCGTATTCGATGCGTTCACGCCCAATGCCAGGGAATTCAATTAGTTGCGCAAATCTATCAGTAATTCGCTCAAGGAATTTCACTGCGGCAGACGGATTATCTTTGCCAATATAATCTTCAATTTGATCTAAATCCTGCTCAGCTTCCTGAGTGACGAACAAGTTCACTAAGATTTCTGCTCTTTCAGGCGCTGTTCTGCGCGTTTGCGTAGTCTATTGAGGACCACGTCCGCCGGAATTAGCTCTCCGCGGTCAGCTGAATCTATGCCCTTTTGAATCTCGCGCCGCATATCGTCCAGCTTGAGCTTTTCGAGTACTTCATCACGTCCCTCTGGCGAGAGCTGGTCAACGAGCTTAAGTACCTGCTCGATGGTCTGATTCTCTTCTGGTTTATGCTGAGCCATGAGGCCACCTCTTCAGTCACTCTAGTATAAACCCAATCGCTGTCGCTGGTCGAGAGCAGGACCAGCAGGCATCTGGGGGTTGAAAATGAGAATTATCCAACTGCCTACCGGCTAGCCGAAAGCGTTCTGATTCCTAAAGTCAGATATCGTACGAAACCGGCAAACTCTCTTGCTGATCTACATTTTCTACTTTACACAAGCGTAGAAGTTCATTCGTGATCCTTTGCATAGGTCCACGAAGTCTTTCTACATCGACAACGACGTATCCAAATGTGGTGTCATTCCTCCCAGAATGATTTGCGAGCTTCTTGAGCACCACATATGAAAGATCAAGTCTTTCCGCAGGAGTGAGAAAACCTCGCCTAAGATCATGAAGCACAAAATGACAGCCGGCCTTTTGAGCCACACCATTAATAACATGATCTGAATCGACGATATGGTGCTTACCGCCACGCCCAGGAAATACATACTCAGCAAGACCACGATTCGAATAACGCCGTTTCAGAAGTTCCAAGAATTCGCATGACATGATTCGCTTGTGCCTCACCAGATGTTCCCTGCCTAGTCGTCTTGCGCAAATCCAAGTGGCGTTGTTCCACCATCTCTCGCGTTATTGCGGTCACTGGTTTATCGACCCAATCACCTAAGCATCGAGGAATTATGTTCCGATAGGCTTTCTGTGTATTTGGCTTTATGTGCCGCACAGTAAGATAGTGCTCCAAAACTTCTCGAAGCGTTACGCCTCGAATTTTCTTTCTTGTTTTCTCGACTGTCGGATCTTTACCCGCAGCGAAAGCTGCAAGAATTTTCTGTGCATTTTTGCGCGAGGTAGTAGGAGTCAACTGACTCTCTCTTCCTAATGTAATCCGTCGAAATACGATTATTGCGCGAAGAAGGGCGGCAAATATGTTCAAGGAAGCCTCACAAGTGAACTTTCGCCGCTTCTTCGATTGATTTAGCAATAACATTGCACCAACGATTGTGCAAAGGAGATTCGCAGCAATCATTGGAAGAAACTTTGCTCTACAGGAGCAATTTCGATCGTTTCTTCGGGGATGGCTCTTGTATCAATTCTTTTTCCCTATGCGTTTGTAATATCGATCCAAAAGAGTCTGGACCGAAACGTCATCTGGGTGTGCTTTCTTTATTGCTTCTAGATGTGCTATTACGTCGATGTCTTTGCAAGTTACGTAAAACATTTCAATGTTTTGTTTTGGTTCTATGTCTCGCCATTCCCAAACTGCTTCTCGATCAGTTAGGGAAGTTGGCTTGGGCAGAGCATCAAAGTTGTTGTCTTTCCACGACAATCCGTCTTTAAGATGAGCCGCTACAACGCATCGGCCTATCGGGGACTTCCAATAACTGCCAGTTACGAGAATATAATAAATGGTGCCCCTTAATTGGTCATTCGCCCAGGGATCACCATGGAAAGTCGTGTTCACTAAGTCTAACATTCCATGGTTCCAAGCATTCTCCATTCCGTTCAATGCCCTATAGCTAACCAATATCTCCCTTTGTTGATTGGGTGCGAACTTCATAGTCCAGACTTTCCATGGGATCAGGCTATGCCAGGGGCGCGGGGCAGGCAGCTTCTCTGATGTGAAAGAAACTGGCTCACCGTCAATCGTTACCTTGAAGCCGGACAATGGTCCATTTCCCGCAGTAACTTCAGGGAACCCAACCTTTGTTGTTGTTGCTGCTCCGGTATTTCTGATGTGAAACTGCGCTGAAATATCGCTTGCGGTACGGTATACAGTAATTTGAACATTTTCGTCGGACATTACGAGGTCAGTCTTAACTTCGCCGGGCACGGAGACTGAAATACCGACTTCTGGGTGTGGAGCTATGTCACAAAGAGCTTTGCCGGGAAGCCCAAAGATAGCCACCAAGCTGATTGCAAAACTAGTTAACGATGGTTTGAGCTTTAGCGATAAAATGCCAGACAGTGGCGGTGAGCCTTGCGTTAGCGTTTCTCCAGACGTCATAGATAGTCGATTGTATTTTAAGTGATTGCCTCGGGGTTTGGTCCGCGAAACTTGCTGAATTCCCATTTCTTCGCAACCGACTCTGCGATCATCTATTAAATAAAGCACTTTTCTTCGCCCCCTGCATTTACATTATGCCGACCGAAATGCCATTCCGGCATCAGTCAAGCGGCTGATTTACTTGCGTTAGTCTAACGCTCATCACGGCGGGTTAGGGTAAGTTCGGTTGTGGAATGTGAATATCTGAAGATTAAAACTGTTAATCGTGCCGGTTGCTGACCTATGGAAAAGCAGAAAGAAAAAGTAGTTGAACTAAAAGAAGTCTGCTCGATCTGCGGAAAGAGGAAGACTGATAGCGTGTTGGGCTCAATGACGAGCTGGATATTTCAAGATCGTAAATGCACTTGTACTCTCGAGCCGGAAAATGGAAACGGAAGTCTGCGGCCAGCCAGAAAAAATACAATAATCCCGCAACGACCAGCGAAGACTACTCCTGAACACAACCCTGATCTTGGACCGATTCTAAGCGAAAGATTTGAGATTATCGAAAAGCTTGGCGAAGGTGGGATGGGCACCGTTTATAAAGTCAGAGACAAACGGCTAAATGTAACTTTGGCAATCAAAATATTGCACGAGGAGCTGGCAAAAAATCAGGATAATGTGCAGCGTTTTGAGCAAGAAATTAAAGCAAGTCTCAACATGACTCATCCCAACTTGCTCGCTGTCTATGAGCAAGGAGTGACGCCTTCTGGTGCGCCTTATCTGGTTATGGATTACGTAGATGGACAAAGCCTAGACCATCTAATTCACAATGAGCTGTTTATTCATCCGCAACGTTTACTGGATATTTTCATTCAGATTGCAGAAGCACTGGAGCACGCTCACAACAAAGGTGTCATTCATCGTGACATAAAGCCAAGCAACATCATTATTTCAAAGACGCCTGATGGCAACGACCTCGTAAAGCTGCTGGATTTTGGAATAGCAAAAATTTTGCCCTTTTCTGGAATAGATGTTCAGGCCCTGACGCAAACTGGAGATATTTTTGGCAGTCCTCTTTATATGAGCCCGGAACAATGTCGCGGTGAGCAGCTAGATCCAAGATCCGACATATACTCCCTCGGTTGTGTGATGTATGAAACTATAACGGGACTTACTCCGTTCGAATCGGAAAACGCCGTCAAAACAATTGTTGGACATTTAAACAGACAACCAGACCCGATTGGTAAAGAGCTCTGTGTCAGCAAGGATTTAGAAGACGTTATGCTCATGTGTCTTGAAAAAGATCCAGCTAATCGTTTTCAATCTGCTCACGAACTTATTAAAGATCTAGAGTTGATTAGAGCTGGCAGGAGTCCGAAAGCAAGAGCGCAATTCAACCGGAAAGTACGCCGGAAAAAACTGCAAACGTTTGCATTTAAAATGCTCACTTTTGGGTTAGTACTAATATTTTTGATGGTTGCCATCTTCTTCTCTCTCCCTGATGAACCATGGAACGATATGGCAGAGCAGGCGAAGCAGCTCAGTCTTATTGGATCGAGTCATTACGGCGAAGCAGAGGAACTCTATAAGAAAGCATTAGAATCTGCAGCTAAGAACAAGGCGCAAAGTAGGGATGTTGAGCGAATTTCGTATGATTTCGCCAAGTTGTACTACGATTGGCCGCGGAAAGAGCAAGCCGCTAAATACTTTGAGAAAGCAATAGCAGCGAGTGAATCTCACGCGCCTGATCTTATGACAGCTGCATACTACGAGTTTCTCTGCATGCTAAATAATGAATGGAACAAACCCCAATTGGCTGCAGAGCAGGGTGAAAAGGCACTTGCGATTAGAAAAGTAGGCATGAAGCAGCATCCTATTCTTGTTGCAAATACGCAGCTTCATTTGAGCAACTCTTACCGCCTTCTCAAAGAGTATGTAAAGTCTGAGGCAGCTGCAAGAGAAGTGATTTCAATCCTGTCCAAGGCTCATCCGGATAAGAATGAACCGGAACTTGCACATGCGTATTTAGCTTTAGACAGAGCGATATTCGATGAGTTGGCAGTCAATCATCAAACTGGAATAATTGCAGAAGACAAAGAGAAGAAAGCAGCAGAAGCCGGGAATGCTGGGAAAAGTGCACTTGAAATACTCCTCGCCACAGATGGGCCAACAGAGGGAACAAAGCAAAGCGCCAAGTGGCTTTCTTACAACTTGCGCCGATTTGGTCGCACCACAGAAGCGGAAGAAATCGAAAAGCTAGCTTTGAAGTGAGACGGGGACGTTGGCAGTGAGTTGTTTGGTCACGCCGGTTTGCTAGATCGTGACAGGTTACGACACCAAATGTGGTGCAAACGGCATTTGAGCCTATTGCCATAGTCCACGTACTTTCCCCATACCCGAGGTCGTTCAATATCTACTAGAATTTAAGTACCCTGGCAGAGAAGTTGATTAGTCTTAGTTCAAGGCGATAGTCACAAAGGCAATGATATATCCACAACACTTTGAGCTGGCAAGACCAATAGAATGCTCAGGCGAAGAAAATGGTGCAGCTTGCAAAATGCAGGACCAAGCTTTAGAGCTGCAAATGGCTGGCTTCCACAAGCCTGCCAAAACAACTGATGCAAAAGCCCCTATACCCATATCGGTTCCGGTTACGGCAGTTCCAGGTGAAAACGTTACCGTGCCACTCATAGTAGATGGACAGGAACGTTCGTATCAGCTGTATTGGCCAAAAAACCATGCCGTTTCCGAAAAACTGCCGGTAGTTTTTGAAGCCGATGGTTTGTCTACCGCTCACTCCAGCCCGGCACAGCAAATGGGCGTCCAAGATGGGATCTTTTCGCAGGCCGATACAGATGGCTTTGCCGTTGCCACCCTGTTGCCTAAGCGAACCGATTGGTTTGGGCTTGGCGCCGTGACAATGCATTTCTGGAACACCAAAGACTCCGTGCTCGGTTTTGATGCCAAGCAACAGGATGACACTCGCTACGCAGCCGCCGCCCAAGATGATCTGGCCAAGCACTTCAACGTCGACCCATCTCATAACAACCAATTTTGCATTGGCTTTTCGAACGGAGGCCAACTCTGCAGCACCATGGACGTCAAAGCAGTTTCTTTAAATTCCAGCACTCAACTAAAAGATCGCAAGTTGGCTCGTGATGGACAATCTGCAGTTATATTTGCCGGTATGGAAGACCAAATTCTGCCTTATGAGGGCGGTTTGTATGGGCCGACCAGCTTTGCCGGTTTCAATATTTGGTGGATACAACATCATTTACCGAACGGAAAGTTAAACGAGTCTGCACCTTCTGAACTTCGCCGCGATTATGTAGACGAAAACCACCTTACTCAAACTGGATCCGCCGACAATCAATATTTCTTGAAACGTGATTATGGTTCTAACGAAAATGGTGTCAAGGTAACCGAATATCAAATTAAGCACCCTTATGGTGGCCACAGTTATTTTGGTGGTCATGCAAAAAATTCTTCGGGCTACGTTTGGTCCGCCAATACAAACGTCATTCCTCGTCAAATTCTTGATTCTACCCACATCGCATCGTGCTTCTTCGGGCTGCGAAAGAACGCCGATTGCTCATCGGAGGCGGCAGATCACTAATACAAGGCTCGCTTGTATTAATTGCAGAGGATTCATTTCGTGACAGAAAGCATCAATCCTGGGGAAATAAAATTTGTCAGGCTTGCAATTGAGAAAGCCAAAGAGTCGATTACTCAAGGCGGATTTCCCGCAGGAGCCATTATCGCTAAAAATGGGCAGGTAGTTGGCGAAGGAATTAGTGTGGGCAATACTTTGTGCGATCCCACAAGCCACGGAGAGATGGTTGCCATACGAAATGCCTGTAAGAATTTAGGGACAACAGACCTGACCGGGGCAATTCTTTATTCTTCAATGCAGCCTTGTATCATGTGTTTTGGAGCCTGCATGTGGGGCATGATTGTAAGAGCTGTCTTTGCATGTTCTAAAGAGCAGGTTTCCTCCGAATATTACGGAGGCGGCTACCAGATCTCAGACATCAATAGAAACTTTAACCGTCCGATTGATCTGGTGCATTTAGCTGAATTGGAGAGTGAGTCTTTAGCCGTTATACGCAAGTGGGAAGAAGCGAAATTGCAGTAGCCAAAGCTCAAGGTTGTTTTATGGATTGGGCAAAACTTGGAACCAGAAAAGAGCTTTCTCGCGCCCTTCTATTTCTGCTGTTGCTTTTCTTTGAGTCGCCCATGGTTAACGCAGAGGAGCTGTGCGCTTCTGCCTATCAACTATATAGACAGGGTGCTTACGCACAGGCAGCTGATGCTTTCGAAAAGTGTCTGCAAGGGCATCAACCTGATGCGAACCTCTGCTATTATGCCGCGCTGGCAAACCGGCAGGCTCGAAGAGAAGTACGCGCCCAGCAACTTTTTACTCACTTAGCCAGACATTTCCCGGGCACACCGCAAGCTGCCTATGCGAATAAAGCTTTGGCTACCCATCTCTCCGCCAGCCCTTCGCCTCAAAATACCGCAGTGGTGAGCAATAGCACTGCAGCCTCAACCGCCGTTGCCGAACTCGATATACCAGAAGTTGTTAAAGCACGACTTTCACCTGAAGAGCGCGCCGCGCTCAAGACCCCGATCGGTCAGGACGCAATTAAGAGCGTCTTACAGCAGCAGAGCGAACAAGCAGCTGAGGAAAAACGAGCCAATCAGATCGCTGAAGCAGCCTCAGTTCGAGAGCGGGGAGATTTTCTGCCCTATATAGACATCGCCGAGCACACGGCCTATTCGGATTCAATCAGAAATAAAATCGCTGAAGCAATTAGATTATTACCGCCCGGGCCGCGGTCAATAATATTGAGTAGCGGTTGCCGAGTCTTGATTGTTCCAAACAATGCAGACTTCGAACAAGATCCGGGTTTCGATACGCTTGGTATGTTTTTGCCAACGAAGAACAAAATTGAGATAGCGGAAAAAACCAGTGGCCGTGTAAATCGTTACTTCAAAATCCTAATATTCCACGAATGTGGACACGCCTTCGATAATGGACTGAGCCAGAGCCCAATCTATCTTAGCTTGTACATGGAGGAGGCGAATAAGCTTTCGACGAGCGAACAGCAGGAACTGGATTATTACCTGAGCGGTAGTAAGGGACCCGTGGAGTGCTTCGCTCAGCTCTTTTCAATAGTTTGTGCAGACCAACATCACGTCAGAGATGAGATGCCTCCACATCGAGATTTGATGTGCAAGAAATTTCCAAAAACTCTGGAATTTGTCCGAGCAGCAATGAGTTCACAGTAAGCTTTCTTGCAACCGAAGTTGAGTGCCTTAGTCTTGCACGCAGATGCTCAGGGTATCTGGGCGTTCTACTACGCGAACTGCAGAAAAGGTTGTTGCCACTGGAACCGTCATATAGGGAATCGGCAAAAGTGCGTTAGATGCGGTGCTAAAAACGGGTCCAATCGCAAATTTTGAAATAACTCTATAGCTGTAAGTCTTTTTGTCAAGTTGCAGTTCTTGCTTGAGAGCGACGTTTGGACCAAATCGATCTACTTTCTGTGATCTGAGATCTTTGATTTCGATGAATAAGTCAAGGCCTGAATCGTCGTAGCCATCTATTGAGCGGAGATGAGCCAATTTCCCTATTCCACTCTGCGAAAGTGCTAAGAAGCGCTCCGATGATTTTGAAAGAGCGATGTCAAAAGCGCTTGCTGTAGCTGCAATGTCAGCGGCTTCGTTGGTTACAAACTGGGCAACGCTTAGGGTGAAGATCATATTCAGCAAAGCGATAATGGGAATACCGAAAGCAAAGAAAAACAGATATAAGGCGCTTCCGAATTCAAATAGTTGAGCTGCTCCGCGTCGGTTTCTTGTCATCATGTTAAATTCCCAGAGAAGCTTGCACTGGCGACTCGAATTTCATTTCAACTGCCAGTCCGCCTGAGTAATAGGTTTTTCTAGGCTGGACTGAAAGCGCTTTGCCATCCTGCTTTAGGAAGGTGGCACTATCCGCCGATACGGCTTCGCTACCGCCTTCGCATCCGTCCGGTTTTCCGCGAACAATCAGGCCAGTTGCCTTAGTGCCTTCCATGCGGCGAGCTGCCCAATCCGGGCTGCCACCGTAGTAGGCGAGATCACACCAATTAAGCGGATCGGCGGGCATCAACTCCCCCGCATGCTTGCCACCATAAGTAGTGCCCAAATAGCGCACTTGATCTCGAAACCCGAATGTCCACAAAATATCTTCTTGGCGATATGCATTGAAAGACAGAGCGTAATTTTGATTTTCGTGAACGCATTGATTCGGAAATGGATTTTGCAGAAGGTTAGTTACTGCAATGCTACCGTCGCTCGTAACCTCGTAGAGAAGTATTGGCTCCAGCCTGCTGCCACCACCTGTGATCGAACTGTCGTCAAAACTCAACTGCAAGACGTTTAAGAGAGAGTCGAGGCGTATCTTGTTGTGGGCAGCTCTTATCCAGTCAAAAAGACCAGTGGCAAATATTCGTGTAATGGGCTGCCCGGAATCGTTTTGGCTTGCGATTGTGAGAGAGGTCTGGCCATCCTTCGGATAGTCTCCTCCCCGAGCTGAATAAATATCAATCTTACTTCTCGACAGTTGTTCGTCATTCAATATGTCCAGTGGACACCTGAGTCTTGGGATGATGCCGTTCACAAAGCTCAGCTTCAAAATGCCTGGTATGGTCGTGTCTTTAATAGCTCCGGGCTCGGAGCAGGCTGTGCATTTGATCGATATCAAATTGTTTCCGAGAATTGCCTTATTGAGAGTGGAAGCCGGCACCGCAAGGGTTGTCTCTGCGCGAACGATCGAGCAAATTTGTTTCCCGTCCGGAGGTTTGAATTTCTGCGGATCGACAAGAGAGGCCTGCTTGCCAAATCCAGCTAAGTAGAAGCTTTGGCTCCCGACTGACAGGTCGGTAAAGGCTCGATAGTTGCTACCGAACTTTGTATGTTTTGGTAAGCGCGCCAATTGATCCGGCTGCGGCAATGGTACGCAACTATCAGTCGGCTCATCGAGCCAGCCTAAACTCAGGCGAAGAGAGCTTTTATCTTGCCGATTAAGCGCTGTTCCTTGACCATTATTATCATCTAGCAGTTGCCTGGCATGTTCGTATGGCTGGACACGATTTCCGTTTAGATCTTTGAAAATTTGCTTCTCATCCGGTTGCATAGATGTTGTGAGAGCTTTCTCGAGAGCCGTTGTGGCTCGCCTCGCCTCGCTTATGTCCGTAGCAGCGAGATCGCGCATATAATTATTGTCGAGCATCTCCGCTACCAACAGTTCTTCTCTGCAAGTCGCCCAGATCGTATTGATCCCAAGCACAGGTAAAGGCTCCCGGTCAGGTGCTAAGGTTGCTCTTCCGGCCGGGCCGTAATTAGTAAGAGCAATGTATCCGTAGTAAGGATCTTCAATTACGATCGTTGACAAATCTTCTGCAGCTGCAAGACATGCTGATTCCAATGCTGAATTCTGGTGTGCTCGAAAGATTCCGAGTCTTGCTAGATCACCAAACGGAATGACGAAGACAAAGATAACAAGGCTCAAAGCAAGCAACCCAAAGATCATCATATTGCCCCTGGCATTGTGTCTTGTGTGAGGGCTTAAATATCCGTTTCTCAAATTCATACGTCGGTACATTCTCTTTTCGTACATTTTCTGTTGGTACATTCTCTGTCGGTACATTCTCAATGGTCCATGTAAAACTGCGTAGCGTTGCTTCGAACATCAAGGAGGAAGCGCAAAGCGAGCGATATCCTCCTTAATATTCCGAAGCTTTGGAGTTCAGACTGGTATCACTTGCTAGCTAATGCCGTCGGAGTTGGTGCTGACCATGGGAAAAGCCATGGGAACATATACCAACCGGAGGTGACCTGGGCACCATGACCATAGGCTGGCGATCTTGCTGGTATAGTGAAATCTGCATTGACAAGGGTGGCAATCGATACATTGTTAGGAAAGGCGCCTACATTCGCTTCAAACTGAGGATTGAGTTGCTGTGAAGCGAGAGCAGTTGTGTTGCCGGTCACGTTGTATTCATAGTTAAGGAAACCTCCATTGGCAAAACATAAAGGTCCGACTGATGTAGGAACTGATATTTGGCCGCCATAGAAGGTTGAGTCCATAATGCGCAGTTTGTTTGCCGCACCGTTGTAAATTAGGTTGTAGTGCGCTAATCCAGTCGGATTTTTCGGAGTTGAGAACGAGGTGCAATTGGTTATAGTGCCACTGACGTTTCCGAAATAGTATTGATTCGCAATAACTGAATCAACGAAAGTGCTGTTCGAGAAGTAACTTCCAATCGAGGATTGGAAATAAGCGCCGTAGGATAGTCCTGGTCCAATAACGCTGTTATAAACGCTTGTATAGTGGTCGTTAAGCAATTGCAGTCCATACAAAGTCTGGCCATTTGCTGGATAAGTACTGTTGTAAATCCAGCAATAATTGAGGGTAAGACTAGTTGCTTCGTTTGAAATGTTGGCATTAGTATTATCATGGATCAAACAGCTGTTTAGCGTTACCGAATTGGCACCCGGCACGAGAAGAATGCCGGTCTGATTATGGCAAAATTCCATGTTACTAACCGATGCGCCTGTTCCGTTTACCAGGAATAAACCCGGGCCCCTCCAATTCTGCACCCTTACCGGCAAGCTCTTGATCGAATAGCCGTTCGTTGTAGGAAAACCGGTGTTGCCAGAATATAGTCCGGATGGAAAGAGCTGGACGGGTGCAGCAACTTGAATGCCAGATGGAAAACCGGAAGTGGTGCCATCTATAGTTAGCATGCCGGTGTGACCCTTATCAGTCGAAAGATCAATGGTCACCTTCGGTGCATTGGAGGGCACATTCAAAATTGTCTTATAAGTTATTCCAGAAGCGCCACCATCGATGTAGACAATGTCATTGGCCTTCAATGCGCTCCATTTTATCTGGTTTAACTCGTTCCATGCCGTTTGATAAGAAAGCCCTGTCGTGTTGTTTCCGCTCGGTGATACGTAGTAATTCGTTGCCTCGGCTTTAGCTGCGCTAAGAGCCAGTATTAGACCAGCACTGAGAAGTCCTAGCTTGGGGGACACAGATGAATATTTGCGGCCCTTATTCAGTTTAGTAAAACGATGGTATGACATTTCTGTTCTCTCCGTTTAGATGTTGTCGCTGCAAGGGGGATTGATCTCGCATGATCAACATATCGACGTTAAGGTCTCAGTATAAAATGCAGCTAAAATTGAAGAACTGACTTCGACGTTTTTCGAAATTATTTTGCCAAGCTGTCGAAGCGTCCACTCTCCGCATTTACAGTTACTCGATTTATTCGCTTATCTGCGTGATTTTCTGCGCACTCCTAAAAATCGCGGTTGCCCATTCATCAACTGCACAACTGAATTTCCAGATCCAACCCATCCTGGCCATCAAATTGCTTTGAGCCATAAGCGCCGTGTTTTAGCCATGCTCACAGATCTCTGCCGCCGCGCAAACGCAACTAATGCTGAGAGTTTGGCGCACCAATTAATGGTTATTTACGACGGCATATTGATTAATGCTCTTCAACTGGGAGAACATGCTCCACTGGATGAAGCGATGGAAGCGGCAAGGATACTTGTTGAAACACAAACGGAAAAACCGCAGTCTCATATAACGAGTGCTCTGGTTAGATAGAGTCCGTATTTTTTCATTTGGGAATGGGCCAGGGCGACTGCACAGGAATGGTTGGTACAAAAGTTTTTTCGATGATTGGCTCGTCGATGAATAGCAAACCCACCATGACGATCACGCAAAGACAAGCATAGGCCGTGAACCACGTTTGCCGGAAAAGCTTTTCCGGGGCTTGGGTTGGGCTATCTGGTAAGAACCCCAAATGAATATACCAGGCTATAAATCCGGCGATCAGCGGCACGGATAGTAAGAGTTCTACGCGGTAGCGAACAAGGAATATGCCGAAAAACAACCCAAAAGCTACACCGTAATAAGTGATGCTCACCAACAGTCTTTCCTCGTTGTAGTGACTGAACGAGCGGCGGTATTGCATTGCCAGCTGCGGATCATTTATGCGTCGATATTCAGCAAATCGTTTCACAGCCATAAAAAAAGCACCAACCATCCAATAAGCCATCACCAGTGATACTGGTGGCAAAACATCAATTCCTGTGCAATACCAGCCGATTAACAAACGCATTGGGTTGTTGACAGACTCAGATAAAACGTCTAAGTACGGTATGTCTTTGAGCCTGAAAGGCTTAACATTGTATAGACAAGCCATGAGAAGAAGAACGATACATACACAAAGCAACTCTTTGTTTACTGAGAAAGCAACGATTAGTCCAGCAGCTGCCAAGAACGCACTCTCCAAATAGGCTAGCCGGATATCAACTTTTCCGGTTGGAACAGCACGATACTTTTTTGTCGGATGAGTAGCATCCGATTCTGCGTCTAGAATTTCGTTCAATACATAATATGCCGATGCAATTAGACAAACAGCCAATAAGGCTTTGAAAACTTTTGGAAAGAGTGCTGCATTCAAGAGAGCATGATTGGCATAAATAGCCATAATCACGCCAGGAATGACAAATGCATTCTTGAACCAATGATCAATTCTGGCAAGCGATAAATATGCCTTACTTTGTTCCAGAGCCGAAGCTGCCATTCTTCCCTACTTAATAGAACCGAGCATCTGAGAGCGCCATGTTATGATGCAGGCGATACGACGCTCGATAACATTATTTACCTAATCAAGCTTCAATGTGGATAAAGCACTGTCTCGTAATTGCCTCTTTAGCCACATCGCTTTTGTTGTTTCTATGTCTTGCTGAAATTCACCTTGGCCATCCAATAGAGATTTGCCCTGATTGTGCCATGTATTTGCAGGGTGCTCAAACTGTTCTTGCAGGCGGGCTACCTTACGTCGATTTTGTTGACGTCAACCCACCCCTTGTTATCTACCTGAACATGATCCCAGCTGCAATCTCACTGGGGACGAACCTACATGTCATCACCGCTTTTATCGTTTGCGTTTTGTTGGTTGTATGCATGAGCGTGATCCTTTCCTATTTTGTACTCTGGAATCAACTGAAATCTCAGCAATACTGTACTTTTTTCTCCTTGCTTCTGGTTGTGGCTGCTGCATCGCATGCATCTTCAGACTACGATTTCGGTCAACGAGAATTTATTTTTCTCACCCTCTACCTGCCTTTCTTTTTTTTGCGCTGGATGGGCTGGGAAGGAAAAAAAATAAACTTTGCCTTGGCAATTATATGCGGAGCTTTAGCCGGTATTGGTTTATGCCTGAAACCGTATTTTCTTCTATTCCCCATCTTGACTGAGGGTTACTGGCAACTAGCAAAACGCAACTGGAGGAATATTCTTCGCATCGAAATTTATACCGTTCTGTCTGTGATGGTGCTTTACGGAGCAAGTGTATTTTTGTGGCCAGAAGCCATGCGAACAGCATTTTTCGACGTTGCTTCCCACACAGCGCTCTATCAAGCCGCTTATGGGAAGCCCTTTTTAGACAATTTGCTCATGCGCAATTATCCGTTCATTTTCAACTGCATGATTCTAGTTCTCATACCGGTTATTTTTCTCTGGAAACGCAACTCGCAACTCCTGCCGCTCGCGCTTTTTATGGGGGCTGGCTATCTCTCCTATGTCATTCAAGGAAAGGGATATCCATACCACCGCCTACCGGTTATGACAGGAATTATGCTTTTAGCAGCTGCTGAATTCTATTTTCTCGTTCAAGCACTCTCGACGGTCACGTCTAAATATTTGCCATTTCTAAAGGCTTTCACACAGAATAAAAGATTCGGCCCAGATACTTTGCAAGACTGTATTATCATCGCTTTTATTCTTGGATTTGCTGCTCTTGCTGGCCAGTATGTTTGCTCGAATATTTCCAACATTGCTTACGGTCTGAGCGTATGCCATTTTCATAAAACTGGTGCAAACAGCCCGAGTCTAGACCGTGAACTTAGTCTTCTTACCTCACAGGATGCAGTGGCAAGATACGTATCCCGATATTCGAAATGCGGTGATCGCATATTGGTAGTCACCGCTGATGTTCTGCCGGCTTTCCCTTTGCTCGTACAATTCAACAGATTGGATGGCTCGCGCTATCCGTCACTTATGCAATTTGCAGAATTCGAAGCCGGTAAGCGGAGCGCAGTTCGTGCCAACGATCAAAGCAAATTGAGCGATTACCAATTAGGAGAGAATATCGTCTTGGGCAATCTTCTAGCAGACGCGCAAAAGTTTAAGCCCAGATTGATAATTACGGCAGGAAAAGGAGCTTTGTATCTGCCATACGAATTCTCCTTCTCAGAATTTGTACGGAAGCCCGGAATAATTCAACCATTACTGAATGGATATCACGAAGTTGGTTCCGTAGATGGGCAGTTCGGAAAAGACTTCTACAAAATATATTGCCGTGACGAATAATTCGGGGAATTAGCAAGTTATCGATTTTATAGCCCGATCGAAGGTGGCTTTATTGGCAGTGTAGTCACTCCGGCTTTTGGCCTGGAGCCAAACCTGCTGTACTTCCGTACCGGTGGGTGCTTTCATGGGCACAAATAGATTCGAACTGTAGTTGGTTATATAATGTCGGACATTCTGAATTCCGACAAAATGGCCAACAAGGCGATTGCCGAGCAGGCCCTGGCAATTTACGACACCGCCCAAAAAGCGGAAGACACCCGCGTCAAAGTCCACAAATTAGTCCAGGCGGCCGCCAAGTAAAAAGGGTGCGACTCTGTTGAATCAAAAGAAAGCATCCTCAAATGAGTGCTCAAAAGTTTCAATTGCCGCTTCAATGCTTTTCGCCTCAGCAATTTGTCACTCAGCTCTAGGCACACCAATTGACCTTCTCGCTCAGTCGGAGTGCCTGTATGCTAAATCACAGTACTCAGCTGCTGCCGATTTGCTTCGACAATCATTAAAAGAAAACCCAAACAGTTCAGAGAGTCATTACTTGCTGGGCAATTGTCTATTGCGCCTTGGCAAAACAAGCGATGCAAAGAAAGAATATGCAACGGCTCTGGCGAGTACAAAGAATGATTCAGTTCGACACTTTTGCGAGACGGCCCTATCTGCAATTTCGGCGCATGACGATTCACCTGCGCAAGAGCAAACTGTGCCTGTGAACGGTTTAAATTCCTTGAAACTCCCCGAAATTCCTCAACCGGACTGGCGGTCGATTTCCCAAGCAGATCGCGATCACATCATCGTGCAAGGCTCCGGCGCAATTTTTTCTCGTGCCACCCAAGATATTTATTGGGCTGTAAGCATAATGCCGCGCCAATTCAAAGACGCATTGTGGGCAAAGGATGTGACAGTTGTTGTGTGCTCGAATTTGCAAGAAATAGCTTCTCAAAAAGGATGGGGAGAGTTTAAAGGCAACGGAACTTGGGCCGACCTCTTCGGATTCACTTCTGGAAAATCTGTTTATATCGCCGTCAATCCAGGGCAAAAGCCCTATGTTTTTAAGAGACCAGGCATGGTTCTCACTCACGAAATCGGACACGCTTTTGATTTCAACGCGGCTTCGACCGCCCAAAGCCCTGGAATGGAAGAAGCTTATAGCTTAGACCTCAATACGCAGTCGCCAAGCTCTATTTGGCATAAGGAGAGCCGCTTAGAATTGTTTGCCGACTTAGTTTCGGGATTGCTTCTTGACTCTGCCAAAGCAGACTTCAAACGGGCAAAATTTGAAGGTCAGCGGCGCGATTTTCCGCGAAGCTGCTCTTACGTAAAAGAGTGTCTTTCTCGCTACGAGCATTGAGAAAGGGCGTTCCGAGTTTGAGACGGTCGGCCTGATCAAATTTGCCTTTACATCGAAATCGAGCCTTCTCAGAAATCTGTCTTGTCCAGCCACACGTTGTCGTGGAATTGTATTTACAGGAGGATGAATACAAGCCGAGAAAGATGTGCTCAGGGCCTACGAGATCATGACCCAACCGGTGCGCTTCTTGTTGGGCGAACATGAGGGTCTTAGTTACTTCTTCAGTGAAGTGTCTGGAATTTTTCACACGGCTACGCACTCGAAAAGGTTAGCCTAACCACTTAGAGTTGCGAATCATGTCGCAAAAATTCCTGCGATGGAAATTCGGATCTTTGTCGGCGAGCACATCTGCTTTCACATTTCCGAATGTGGTGACAGGTTTGTGCTTAATCCCGTCGTAAAAGGTCTGGATAATTTCTTCTTTGAATTGAGCCGGACGTGGATGTTTTTCGACAATGTATTTAAGTTCTTCTTTTGAGTATCCATCATAGTTAATGCCCAACACGTCCATCTCTACGCCGTGATTCGCGAGCCATCTTGCTATCCGGAATCGTGGCTCCCTCAATGGCAATTGTCATTTTCAATACCTCAATTTGCTGCCAAGAAGTGTGGACATCGTTAAAGCTTACTGGATCGTGAAGGCGAAATACCCTGGGAACTGAATAGGGTTTGTCACGTAGTTTATACGCGGATCCGCTTATTTACGTTGCAATTTTTGCTACCTATACTGAAGTTGGAACTACTTAGTATTGTTTGTATTTAGTGGCACATAAGTTCCTCATCGGAGTTTAGCAATGTTTGTTGCTGGCCAGCCCTTGCTCTTTTTTAGTATTCATTCGTTAGCATTCACAGGCGGAACTCCAACAGGGTTACTCTTCATAGAACTCTGCCTTGCTCTTCTTGCGATCGCAGTTTTAGTTTTAGATTCTCGTATCGAAGATCGGCATGCGATTTCCATATCCATCTTTTTCGGTGTTCTCACAATGGTCATGATAGTGGGCGAAATTCCCTGGAAAATCCACCACGATTGTGCGATGTATGTGAGAATCGGTCAGCTTCTTCTCGATGGAAAAGTTCCATACGTTGACTTCGTTGACCTGAATCCACCACTCATTTTTTATATCAGCATGATCCCGGCGCTTTTAAGTCGCTGGCTTTCCATTGATCCTATATTGGCGTTCTTCAGTAGCGTTTTCCTTTCCTGCATATGGGCCTGGATCGCTTCCTATGTTGTTTTGAAGAATTCCGAAGTTGATCAAAATACCAAAAGCGGCCTTCTCATCGGACTGATGCTCATCAATTTGATTTGCGCCATATGGGGTGAATTTGGGCAAAGAGAACATCTCTTCTGCATAGCGTTTTTCCCTTTCATGCTCGTACGTTGGAGGCGGCGGAATCATGCAAAGTTGAACTCAATCATTGTAATGGGTATTGGAATATTTGCCGGCATTGCGCTTGCACTAAAACCCCAATATTTGATTGTACCTGGACTTCTTGAAGCATTCTGGCTAATCAAAAGCCGTTGTTGGAGACCGCTTATTGCTCCCGAATTGATAGCATTGCTAGCATCCATGTTCATATATGCCGCTGCGATTATGGTGGCACCAGCAGAATCGAAATATCAATTCCTGCACCGCTGGCTGCCCTTAATCTTGCAAGGCTACTCTGCTTACAATAGCAACTTTCTCGTGGCTTTCACAATGCCTTTGATCATGGGCATTACTCCGCTCTTTCTTATACTCTTTTTCTTCATTCCTAAAGAAGAATTGAGGCGGCCAAGCAACTCAGTTGTATGTCCTTTGATTATAAGTGTGATCGGCGGCTATTTAGCATTCGTATTACAGATGAAGTTCTGGTTCAACCACGCTGTACCTATGCTGCTTGGATTGGTACCGCTAGCTGTAGTCCTGTTCGGAACAAGGCGTGTGTCATCGAGCAGAACAATCGATCTAGTAAAAGCGTGTGCCTGCGTTTGCATGGTCCTATTACCATGGGTTGCAGTCCGTACAAATTTCTCGTATCAGGACTTAGGTGAAGACAGAGCGCTTATCAGCAAAGAGACGCAACCTGGCGATCCAGTAATGATCTTGTCTGGGTCGCTGCCTGACGCTTATCCTTCGCTTCTCACCCTCAATCGTCAAATGGCATCGCGCTATTTTTTCCTTTTCCCTCTTGTTATTTTTGAACACATGCGAATTACGGCACGTAGTGGACCAGAAATCGAAACCATAAATTTTAAAGAGCAAATGGTAGTGGCTGAGCTCCGCGAAGATTTGAATAAGTACAAGCCTAAACTCGTTCTGATTCAGGATGATGGTTCTAATAACACTGGCTCTGGCTGGTTATTTGAATGTTTATGTAAATACGGTTTCGCGTCCGAACTTTGCTGCAATTACGAACAATATGGGTTCTGCAAAGGGCAATGGAACAAAATGCGAGTTTGGAAGAGAATAGATAAGACCTCCAAGCTCTGTGCAAGGTGAATTCAGAATTTACCTTGTGGGTGCGTCGCCCATGGGAGCATACGCCATTTCGCGTATTTACTGGACAGGCTTACGAGCAGAGACTTGCTATTGATGACATGACACCTCAAGATGAAGAATATATCGAAGCTGAAGACTGTGCTTTCAAGTGATTGGGGTGTGCGAAAGAGAAATCCCAGATTTGATCTGTTGGGACCTAATGGTTCAATTAGTTTCCAAAGAATTTGGTGTTGTGCTAGAGCTATATGTACCGGAGGATCATTACGACGACATCTTCGCCGCCTAAGATAAAAATCTAAATGACACTGTATATGATGTCGCAGTTGCGAAAAGCCATCCTGGCTAAGAAAAAAAAGGGAAGAAGGATTTTGCCTTTAGCGAAGTTCTTCTTCCCTTTTCAGTATGCGTATAGTCTTCGTAAGGTGCTCGCATCTCTTTCTGATATTGACGCTAAAAATAAACGATTAGATGAAGCAAAGCCAAACATAACGTCTTTCGGATTTGCGCTGTGATCAAGCCCGATAGCATGACCGATCTCATGTAAAATCACTGACTTGATCGCGTTGGAATTCAACATTCTATTCCCACTTGCTACAGTCAAAATTGTGATATCTACGTGTTCTAGATTCGTTCCGCTAGCAGAAATTTCATTGTCTCCATTCTCGCTCGTGTTCGCTAGACTGTTTGGATCGTCAATGAATTTGAGCGTTATGTCGGCGGCATCTGGATTATTCACAAATTCGAAATTTATTTTCTCATTCGAAGACTTTGACCATTGAAGAAAGGCGTCATGTGCAAATATTTGATATTCGTCCTTATAATTCTTCAACCCGCTTCCATTTTCTATTGCAACTTTTATCGGCATGCGCTCAGTTCGCCAGATCTGCTTGTTAACAAGAAAATCGAAATAATCTGGGCTCTCTTTAGATTGAGCAGCCTTTGATTCTTCCTTTAGTCGAGAAATTAAATCTTTGATTGATGCAGCATTTGAATAGCGTGGTTTCATTACTAAGAAGCGTTCATAAGCATCTGCGGCTTTTGCAAACTTTCCTTCCTCGCAATAAAGGAATCCCAGGTCTTCCCACGTTTGAGGGTCTGACTTGTTTAATTGCATTGCCCTCAAAAGGTGTTGTTTTGCTTCATCAAATTGGTGAAGACGGATAAGAACGCATGCTAACTGGTTTTCATTGTCGGACGTGTCTCTAAGCTTGCATAGCCGTTCTAGAAGAACCTTGAGCTTAATAGAAGTTGCGAGATCATGATCCGAATTTTCCAAAGCAATTGAGCAATTAGGCTCAAAAAGGAAAGAGGTTAGAACTAAGGAGGCAAAAGATAGGGCAAGTCCTTTTGACAATTTCATTATCGCCCTGCCAATTAATTTCAACCCGCGCTGAGAATCTCTTTCTAATTAAAACGTTCGCAAAGTCCCTTTGCCACCACCTGCGAAGACGTTGTAGTAGAAGGTGAATTGAATTCCTACTGCTTCTTGCGCGTTGGTCGGCAAAGCTCTGAAGGAACTCGCTTTCTGAATTGCACTTAGCGCAGCATAATCCGCTTCAGGGACGCCCCACAATTTCTCAAAAAGCTGGCTGAAATCAAGAGTGAACTGATGTTTTTAATGGGTTCTCGTAAGTCCATTCGACTGTCGAACATGCCATGCATAAGGGTCAAAATTATATAGCCAACATTTTTCAATGTTGGCTATATGTTGGCTGGAATTTTTTCGAGCCTTGAAACTCTGGAGGCTAGCGGAGTCGAACCGCTGACCTTCTCGGTGCAAAGAAATAACGCTCGTTACGATAAGTTCTAATCACCTTCGTGCTGATTGATCTCCTCGGCGAGCAGTTCCTGAAGCTGTTTGCCGATTTCATCTAATTGATCCGCGTCCATGGGAAGACTTGGGTCCTTCGGTAGTGAGGGCCATTTACTAACGGCTCCTGGCCCGAGCACTCGTGATATCACATCTGGTACCGGTGCATGAGTTTTGCTTGCGATCTTCTCATAAGAGTGTATCGCATTCGCGATATCTCCGTCTTCAGCGCAAAGTTGGACAGACTTTTTCACCCAAAAGTCGGTTATCAGGTATTTGATGGCGCAGAATTCTTTGGTAGCACATATGGTATCTAGGCATGATACGTCCGAAAGGATATGAACGGCCGGACTCCATTTTTCAATGGTCAACCGAAAACTGACATTGTGGAGAGGACTCGGTATTGGGCGTATGAGCCATTATGAGTTGTTGCTGGCTTCTAGGGCTCAGGTTGACTGGCGGAGGCGGCCCTTAAGACCCTCTTGACAACCAGGAAATCTCTTGAATGCTGCTATCCCGTGTATTGGTGGCTTTCGAAGAAACTAATGTGTTGGGCGTGGTGGGACTTATCGGAAGCTCAGCCAAAGGAAGGAGTCAAAATTCGAACCAAATTGATCCTATTTTTTGGTATCTGCACAAAAGTTGTTCAGGTCCAAAAAACCTGCACAAATTAAGCTGATTTTTGTGCAGATAACTTTTAAAATGCCCGCAGCAGGAGAATTTGTCCAATAAACAAACCAAAATTGATATCTTTTTTGTGCCATTATTTGGTAGAATGACTTATGCCTTTCGATCGAAGCAAACCATTTAATCAATTGCCGGACCTTCCACCTGCGGTCGAACTGGAAACTAATGCGGTTTTAAAACGCTGTATTGCAGCCAGAAGCGCTATAGCTGAATTAAAAGGAGTGGGAGACACCATTCCCAATCAGACCTTGTTAATTCGTTCAATTGGACTCCAGGAAGCTCGTTCATCTTCAGAGATCGAGAACATTGTTACCACGACCGACGATCTCTACCAAGCTCTAGCTGACTCAATTGACAAAACAACACCAGCGACAAAAGAAGTATTACGTTACCAAGAAGCCCTTCATTTCGGCTTTTCGGAGTTGCGGAAAAGACCTGTTCTCACAACCAGCCTCTTCTGTGAATTAGCCAGTTATATCAAACAGTGTGACATGAATGTCCGTACCATGCCTGGGACGCGGATAGAGGCGGGGTCTGGCAATATAATTTATACTCCGCCCGAAGGAGAAGCGGTTATCCGAGCAAAGCTGAAAAATCTCGAGAACTACATACACCAAACTTCGGAAGTAGATCCACTTATTAAGCTTGCGGTTATGCATTACCAGTTTGAAGCAATACATCCATTCACTGATGGGAATGGGCGAACAGGGCGAATTTTGAACGTGCTTTATTTAGTTCAGCAAGAGTTAGTAAAACTTCCCATTCTTTATTTGTCCAAATACTTTATTGAGAACAAAAACGATTATTATGCTGGGTTGCGCAATGTGACCGAGAACAGCAACTGGCAGGAGTGGGTGCTGTACATATTAACGGCGGTTGAGCATACCGCTAATGAAACGAGGTCAAAGATAATTCAAATCAGAACGCTTATGGAGAAGACTCAGCAGGAGGTAAAAGACAAACTTCCAAATATTTATTCAAAAGATTTGGTTGAACTTCTCTTCGAATATCCTTACTGCAAGCGAGCGTTCTTAGAGGCGAGATCGCTCGGCAGTCGTAACACAGCATCTGCCTATTTACGCGCACTCGAGGATATTGGTGTACTAACCAGTATTAGAAGAGGAAGGGATCTGTATTTCGTCAATCGTGCTCTCATCAATGTTCTAAAATCGTGAGTTTGAACATCGAAGTGTCTCAACTATCATAAACACAGAGGGATAAGCGTTTATGAGTTGGACGTGGTATGAAACATTTTGCTCTCAGCATGCAGCGCAGCATATTCCGCTCGGAGTTTTTCTCACCGAGAAAAAGGTAGCTTGTCAGCAAAGAAGCTCTATCTCGGGAAGCTGCGCATTTGACCGCAAAACACGATGAGAGACTGCGCGGCCTCGCGGAATTTTAAATGGCTGTATGAACAATGTCCGGTGAGTCAAAAAACTTCTTAGTAAAAGCAACTACCTGTTCGACATCGAACGGCTTGCAACTATAAATGTCGGATGTGAAGAAACGGCATGTCCTCCAGGCGTAGACATGGCAGCCTGACTCGGTCCAAGCCACAAAGCCGTTCAACTCGTGCAACTGAACTTCTGGATTGTCCCATTGATCGGGAGGCCAGCTGTAAGGTCCAGAAAATATCCGCATGGATAACTCTTTTGAGAGCTGGTTTAGATAGTTACGAATTGAATCACCGTCGGCTTGTATCTGATAGTGGCCCTCAATAATGAGCCTTTGCCTGTAAATGCTTGGTTCTAAGTTTTTCATTTGGAAACAACTCCTCGCAGTTCTAAAAGCGCCGAAGAAACTGTCTCATCAATTCCTGCAGCTATTCTGTCGCAAAGACTATAGGCTAACAACGAGTCGTCTTTTATCGGCGAATAGAAAACATTACGCAATCCATCAGCTGTTCGACAAACAATTCGAACATTTTTATCGCAGCATTTCTGAATCCTTTCTATGATTGCTCTTTTAGGGTGAGCTGAAATTGCGACGAGAACAACAGAATATCCGTTGTTTTGTAATTCCTCACCGGCGACATTGAATATACATATCTTCGAATCCAGCCCCAAATAAGAAATTATCTTTCTGGAGAGTTCTACTCTTTCTCTGCTTTTTTCGTAACAATGCACTTCGCAACCAGTAAGCTCATTTAAAAGTATTGCTGTGATAGGAAAAGGCCCGCTACCTATAAAGGCCACTCTATCTTCGCTTTTGACTTGAGCAAGTTTCACATCATGCTCCACCAGCTTGATGAATCTTTCGTACAATGGATAAGTTCGATAATCCAAACTTGCAGGGGCACCAAGTACAAGATTTGAGAATTCAGTTTCTAGATTAACTTCAAAAGTCTGGTAGAGATTTCTCAGCTTTTCAAGCAAACCATTTTTGTCTAGCGTCTCAACAAGGTCCGCTTCCTGCTGTTTGGTAAAACTTTGAGTCAAAACCAAACGCTCAAGTGACTCCGCTGCCGCTTGTACATTGGCAGGTTGCTCTAAATCGGTGTTAGCAATTGTTTGGAATTGAGGGAACAGTTCCTCGTGCATAAGCGTACTATTTTTCATATGCTGATTTTTGTTTTTTCCTTAGCGACGGTTCTTTGTTGCACAGCTTCTGATGCAGAATCGCTCAGCGACTCGATTTCAATGATTGCTCCATATTGGGAAGTGGAATGCAACTCTTGAAATTTGAACAGATCGACGTAAACCCGATCCATAGTTTCTGCCAGTGGAATACTCTGCATCTTCTCTTTTATGACGCCCTTTAACGTATCAAGTCGATGATCGCTTATCAACGACAATTGAAGCAGTGTAGCCAAAAGTTGTTCTAATTCTCTGGCGCGATCGTAAGGCAGAGAACCGCCCGGCTCCAAGATCATGGAGACAATATCTCTCGCTCCTAGCTTGGTTAGCTCTTCTATGGACTTAGCTTCGTCATTCGCAATCGAGTTGGCATTTGGCTGTAAGGGATTATGTAATGCTTTACCTGTTACCTCTGCATGTACAAGTTCAGCAATAAGCGGAGCCATTAACACTCCATTTCTATAAGTTCCTGTTGCAACGTAAAGTCCGGGTAATTTCGTTTTTCCAATCAACGGTCGTCTGTTTACCGCTATTGGTCTAAATCCATACTTCATTTCTTTGATTTTTGCTTTGCGAATATCCGTATTAATTTGATGAATCGATTGATCGAACAACATGTGCAATTCGCCCGGATCAATTCCTTCCTCTGCATCATGATCAGTACCAAAAAGATTGGTGGCACCAACATAGAGTCCCTTTGAACGCGGAAGAACGTGAATGCCACATGCGAAGGCCCTATTTGGAGTTCGGATCACATGTGGAATTGCCAAATCGGATTCGAGGGTTACGCTTGTTCCCTTGCCGAAATATACCTGTGAAGTTTCAGCTTCGGCGCAGATAGCTTCGCCGAGGAGATTAGTTGTTTGCGAGCCAGCACAAATTATCAGGCATTTAGTGAAGTATGACTCCTGACCTTTGGTGACAACTTTCCATTCAGCTTCGATTTGGCTAGGCTGAATCTCAACTACTTGCTCGTCCACGTGCCTGAAGTAATCTGAACGAATAAGTGAAGTTTCCAATGCAGCCAGCAAATCTGCCGTATCGACTGACCCTTCCCGAGGCAGAAAAAGACAGCGATATGGAATCAAATGTGCTGATGGGCGTAATCCCGGTACATTCGCGGGATCGACCCATTCACAAGGCTCCTCGTGAGCAAATGCTTCCTGTTTGATCTTTTCTAAATTAGCGTGGTCTTGCGGTCCTAAATGATTACCAATAAGAAAAGTGCCGAAACTCGTAAAGATCGATTCGCCAGATTGCTCACGCAGTTTGTCCAACCAATCAGGATATTTCTGTTGCGACCTGATTCGAAATTCAAGTTCCCGTTTAGAGGAAACGCTTACGTCGTCTAGCGTGATTTCTCCGTATGCACCCAACATGGCACCGGCAGCCAAAGAAGCAGCTTTTCGGCAGCTTTCTTCTTTTGAGTAAATGAGCGATGTCTGTGTGCCGGAATTTGTCAGCTCATAAGCAATTGCTTGAGCTACTATGCCACCACCAATTACGATCGCGTCACTTGTATGCGTGCTAGTCATTTTTCTTGGGTCAGCCTTGGAGAGCGAACTATATAAGATGCCCCGCGGCTGGCCAACCCGGGCCCGGGGATATGACTTCAGCAAATTAAGCGAATTTGTTGTTGTTCAAATCCTCCCCCGGGGGGTTTCATCTGATCAACGCCTGCCATATACTTTCCGTTTTCCAGAACATTTCTAGAGGCTCAAAATATGCATCCGTGCTGCTGGGAGAACTTGCTTCAAGGATTCGTTCAAATTGTGCCTGCGTTAGGACTTTTAGCGCTTTCTGGAAAACATATTTGGAAAGCTATTCGCCAGTCTTTGCCTGGCCTTAAATCGAACCGTAAATCAGCGTCTTGTTGCTCGAGCCAAAGTAAATAACTTGATCGTGCGAATGAAGCGCGCATTTAGCGACGACATGAATCATTTTCAATTCAAAAGTTGTGACCTGTTTGCATTCAAATTATATACTATCCATACTAGTATTGCGGTCGAAAATTTATGGCATTAGAAATAGAAGCGACTCGCTGACCCTTCCGGAAAGAGCCAGCGAGGTCGCTTCGGTTTGAGTTGATTTAGAGCGCCAATGTACGTAACCGCAATGCATTCGCGATCACGCCAAAAGAGCTCATTGCCATAAAAGCAGCTGCTATCATCGGGTCAAGAACCAGGCCGGTCAAAGACACCATCAAGCCAGCGGCAAGCGGGATGGTGATCAAGTTATAAGCGAAAGCCAAAAGCAAATTCTGCTTTATGTTGGTCATCATTGCCCGACTGAGCAAGACAGCACGATAAGTGCCGCTGATGTCACCATTAAGAAGAACGATCTTGGCAGTGTGCATTGCGATGTCGGTTCCGGAGCCGATTGCAATGCCTACGTTCGCTTGTGCTAGAGCCGGGGCGTCATTTATGCCATCCCCAACGACGGCAACGGAAAGCCCTTGACCTTGCAGATCAGTGACCAAACGCTGCTTGTCGGCAGGGAGCATCTCTGCCCTGTACTCCTCGATTCCAGCAGCAGCGGCAACCGACGCTACTGCCAGCTTAGTATCTCCGCTTGCCAGAATTAGCCGCAATCCCAGCTTGCCAAGCCGATTAATACACTCCGCGGCGTTCTCGCGCGGTCGATCTACAAAAGCTATACGCCCTGCAAATCTTCCGTCGATCGCTACAAACACCGAGGTGCGGCTGTCGCCATCATTGGGGAGACCCAAGTCGTTAACTCCAGCAGCCTTTAAGAAGCGCTCGCTACCAACCAATACCGTTTTTGAGGCAACGGATGCTGAGGCACCAAAACCGGTATCACTGCGAAAACCCACCCCGCCTTGTACCGATATTGACCTCTGCCGGCATGCTTCCGTGATAGCCCGTGCCAAAGGGTGTTCACTGAAACAGTCCACCGCAGCTGCTGTCGCCAGCAGCTGATCGGAGTCGAAGCCGTTCGCTGGATAAACTGCTTGCACCTCCGGCTTGCCTGTTGTAATTGTCCCGGTTTTGTCAAAGATCATCACGTCCACGCGCGACAAAGCCTGGAGAGCGCTCGCCTCCTTGAAGAGCACCCCAGATTTCGCCGCCCGTCCAGAAGCAACGATAATTGACATCGGCGTTGCGAGTCCAAGAGCACACGGACATGCAACCACCAGAACCGATGTCGCAGCAGTAAGCGCAGCGAGAAAAGTTCCCCCTGCCACCAGCCACGCCACCAGAGTCACGGCCGAGACGACGATAACAGCGGGAACGAAGACAGCCGCCACTTTGTCTACAAGTTCTTGTACCGGTACGCGACTGCGCTGGGCTTGGCTTACTAACTCGGTAATCTGAGCTAGAAGAGTGTTCGAACTCGAACACTCAACCGTCACGAGTATGCTCCCCGTTCCGTTAACGGTCCCAGCTGATACCCTTGCGGCTTTACCTTTCTCGACAGGCAAAGCCTCTCCAGTCAGCATGCTTTCATCAACATAAGTCTCTCCTTCCAAGATAGAACCATCGACCGGAATTCGTTCGCCTGGAGCGATTCGAACCTTTGCGCCGATAGCAATATTCCGAACTGCGATTCTTTCCTCGCGCTCATCCGGAAAGACAACGGTGGCCTCGGGAGGAGCCAGTGATAGCAAATCCCGTAATGCACTCGTACTCCGTTGACGTGCCTTTGCTTCAAGAATCTGCCCCACCCACGCAAGGAGCGTGATCAAAGCAGACGACTCGAAGTACACCATGTGGTCCTGCGCCCCCACCTGATTTATAAACGTCACATTCACAAGAGAAAGAACGCTATAGAGATAGGGGATAGAGATTCCCAGGGACAGAAGAGTAAACATGTTAAGCCGGCGATTGCGAATCGATGCCATCCCTTTTTCAAGAAACGGTCTTGCTGACCATGCAACAACCGGCGTGGCAAGCGCAAGTTGCAACCAGCAATTGACAAGGTGCTCATTACCCATGTTTCCCGTCATTGCTCGCATGCCAAGCATATGAGACATCGAAAGGAAAATTACTGGCACCGCAAAAAACGCCGTCCGAAGGAGCCGTTCCTGCATTTGATCAACTTCATCTTGCCCGTCCTCGCTGCTTACGCCGGCAGGCTCAAGCGCCATACCGCAAGAAGGGCAGGCTGCCGGTACGGGAGAAAATACATCCGGGCACATTGGGCAAATGTATCCAGATGCAGTCGCAGTCATTTCTTCCGCTGGAACACCCTCGACGAGAAATCTCTGCGGGTTGGTACTGAATTTGGTGGCACAGGATTGGCAGCAGAAATAATAGTTGGTCCCACGCCAGTTATAAGTTGCGACTGCCGAAGAAATGTCAACGGTCATACCGCAAACCGGATCGATTGCTTCGTAAGGTTCTTGAGCCCCGGCCCCACTTTCACAATATTGGTCCGGCGATTCTAAGAAAACAAGCAGGCATTCGGTGCGGCAAAGAAGATACTGTTCACCGCGGTGAGTCGTGCGAGCCTTAGCTTGTGCAGGTTCGAACAACGTTTTACAGACCGGGCAGGTGCATTTACCACCTGGGTCTGTCTTCGGAGATTCGATCAAAGATTCCATAGTGCCTCCATTTTAAAGAATAAAGCAGGCGGTTTTAAGGCCGCCCGCTTTTTTTTCGATTAGGCTGCCGGTGAACCTAACCTGCTGCCAGGTAGGCTTCCGGGGTGGCGGCAAACTTGCGTAAGCAGCCTTTGCAGCAAAAGTAGTAAGTTTTGCCCCCGTGGACGAAGCTGTGCTGACTCGTCGCCGGGTCCACGCTCATCTTACAGACAGGGTCTTGTTCAGTCGCCGAAGTGGCTGAGGAAGAGCCGCCGCAGCAGTGTTCTTTGTGCTCTGTGGTCATGTCATTCTCCATGAGTTACAAGTTTAGATTGTTTGATACTTCTTGACGTTGTCCTTCAGCGCGGCTTGCTAGCAATAGCGGGCGGTGGGCCGCACATCGGACCGCTCATCTTCATCGTCGCGCTCATGTTCATGCTCATGAACAATGCTGGCCATAAGACCATCACGCTCATGATCACATACTTGAACAGATGGAAGCAGTTGCTTGCGCACTTCCATTTGTTGACGGTTTGACCGGTAGCCGCGTTCTTGATGTCGAGCGTGATGTACCAGCCATAGAGAAGGGCAAACCAGCACCAGAAGGCAAAATACAGCCAGTGCAGGACAGGCTGCATAGGCACGTCCATAAGCGGCATAAGGATGAGCATCCCGGCATGAGCGGGATCCCACCACCAGGCGCTGAACGGTCGCTTCTTGTACGAAGGTGCCCTGAGAACAAAATACAGCCCGACAGGCCAGAGGAATATTCCCCATTGCAGTGCGGTTAAGAGGTGGGTGCCAAGGATGTCAGCCATACACCAGAGTGCAAGGCCATGCGCCACCTCCTGCGGTGGATCATTCCATCCTATTTTCTGAGTAACCAGTGACGGTCTGAAGAGGCGATAAGTGTAAAACATCGCTCCCCAGACAAAGATGACCGCGAAGAGCGGATTTAGCGGATTCATTTGCATTTGAGACTCCTTTTCATTGGACCAAGACGTGATTTGGATGAGTGGAATCACATGCCAATGCGACAACGAACGAATTCGTCTTTTCTTGCGTGGTCCGTACACAAGGCCGCACAACATGTGACAAGAGCGCTACCTGAGCTCACCTTCGTTAACCGACAACTTCGAATCACTGAGTCGCCAATGAGGCATGGGCCAAGGAAAAGCAACAGCTAATCTGCCTTTGCACTCAAAGGTAGAAATTAACTGTGGTCGTCCTTGGACGTAGTTTTTTGTGATTAAAGATCCGGGTGACGTGGTGAACAAAAGAGCGCAGTTAATCTCGTCTATAAAGACCGAGGTTATCTACCCCTAGTAGGGGTTCACTATTAAAAGGTTCGGCTTCCTTGAGCAGCATAGAGGCTGACCTTCTTTAATACGCAGAAAAAGTTCACAGTTAGCGCTAACATTTATCCCCGGTATGGGGTATTTGCTCTAATAGGTTTGGTGCACCAAACTTTCCATTTTGAAAAGGAAAATGGAAAGTTTGCATAAGCGTATGAGCGCATCCGGGGGTGGTGGATGCGACGAAACTTAGTGCTAGCTAGCCGAGCATGTGAATGCAGCTACGCATGCCCAAGCCGGGGTTGAGCACACGCGCCTAGCTCTCGTACCCGACGGTCTACTGCTTTTGTTTATGGCCGATGTGAGGAATTTACCAACGGTTCATTTACATGTAATACGCACCACATTCGGTAGCAATTGAAGGTCAATTAGCTCAAGGCTAAAAATGCTTGGTCGGAAAAAACCAAGGGTTACAAACATGCAGTTAGCCTGGCGCCATCCAAAAAGATAGGTTAATGAAGCGCAGGTTTAGTTAAATCGAATTTTCCCAGGCTTGCCCTAACATATAGGGGCTACATAGGAGCGCGACTTATTTCGCTTTTAAAACCCTGGAGGCTAGCGGAGTCGAACCGCTGACCTTCTCCGTGCAAAGACATAAGGAGCATAAACGTTGAGGAGGGTCCCTTAAACAGAAATTGGTTCTCCATAAAATAACCTACTTGCTAAATATTAACCAAGTAGGTTAGAATAGAGCGATGGAAAAGCGCACGCCACATTGCAAGCTGCCTGTGGTGAAGGCTATGGTCGAAGCCGGTAAAGTGCGCACTACAATGTCAGCACTCGCGGGGGCAGCCGCGCTGGGATTCAATTACAAAGACATGATAGAGGTGGTAAAGAACCTGACATTGAAGGATTTCTATAAGAGCATGACTACACAGTCCGACCAGAAGGTCTGGCAAGACGTCTATCGTCCTATAACAAGCGTTGGAGAAGTCTACCTGAAGCTGACTGTCATTGAAGAAGTGCTAATCGTGTCCTTCAAGGAGCTGTGAAATGAAGTGTCCAAATTGTGGAAAGGCAAAATTAGTGCGTGATACCCGTGATGTACCGTACACGTACAAGGGCGAAGCGACGATATTACCGGCGGTGACTGGTGACTTCTGTCCTGCCTGCGGCGAAGTCCTACTTGATCCGGCCGAATCTCTGCGGACAAGTAATCTTATGGTGGAGTTTAACAAAGAAGTGAATGCTTCGATTGTTGATCCGTCCTTTATCACAAGAGTTCGGAAGAAGCTGAAACTTGATCAACGCGAAGCCGCCGAAATTTTCGGGGGTGGAATTAATGCCTTCTCCAGATATGAGAATGGCAAGACAAAGCCGCCATTATCATTGGTAAAACTGCTACGCGTTCTCGATCGCCATCCAGATTTATTGTCTGAGATCAGAGCTGTTTAGCACTGACGAAATATAAAATGAAGACTCAGGCAATTTAAAACTACTCGCCAGAGTCAGTCTTTTCAGTCATGCCGGGTTTCTCAAGCAACTACGCCAGGAGGTTTGCCACCCTCTACAATCTGCCACTGAGAGTAATAACAGGCAGATTATAAATGACCTTCCCCATTTTCAGCGGACAGTAAATTAGGTCGAGTCGCCATCATGCAGTAACCATGCTCTTTTCAAATTCTTCAGGGGAAAGGTAATTCAAGAAAGAGTGTAGGCGACGTCTATTGTAGAACATCTCAATGTAGTCGAATATGCTGATACGGGCGGCTGCTCTTGTTTTATATTTTTCATGGTGTACAAGTTCAGTTTTCAGAGAGCCGAAAAAGCTTTCAGCAACTGCATTGTCCCAGCAATCTCCTTTACTACTAATACTTTGCTTGCAGCCATGAAGCTTGAGTTCAGCTCGGAAAGCATCGCTTGCATACTGGCTGCCACGATCAGAATGCATTATCTGCGGTGCGTTTCGCTTTTGTCTAAACAAGGCCATTCGGAAAGCAGCAACCACAATATCGGAGGTCATGCGTGAGGACATTGACCAACCAACCACCTTACGAGAAAACAGATCAATGCATGTGGCAAGATACAGCCAGCCTTCGCTTTTCCACTAAAGCAAGATATTGATCTTGCTATCTTGCTCATCACCAGCCAGTGTTGAACCACAGGCAGGCAATAAAAAAGTTAGAAATAGCGCGATGAATAATTTCACGCCTTCTAGTTGACATAACAAGCATGACAATTCTGTGACAGGTTATGCGGAGAGTACGAAGGTCGTCGTAGTGCTGAGTAAATCGCAAGGCTAAGCGGAAAATTTCCCGGGATTCGGATTTTCTTTTTGTTCAGGCAAAGGCAAAAGTATCTTGTCTGGCTCGCCGACCTTCAAATTTGGATGACGGTCGAGGACTTCCTTATACTTGGGAGTACCTGGCTTAACCAGTTCATCTCCATGTGCCAGAACATCATCAGGCCAAACTATCAGATGTGCCAGTTCTATGGTGCCGTCAGCTCTTAATGTGGCGGTCTCTCTTATTCCTGGTTCTGGCGGTTCATTCATTTGATTACCCCTTGCTAAAGTGATCTGCAAAATCACTCATCAGTTTGAAGGTGCTAGGAAATTTCTCTCTCAATAGTAACTCGCGTTCGACTTCAGTTTGCGCGCCCATTGAGTGAGCATACAGGCTTGCAAAAGCTTCTAGTGCACCAACCCCATTTGGTTCGCAATATCTATCAAGGATTTTAGCGTCTTCCTGTGAAAGTGCTGCCAAATCCGACTGATATGCCTGAACAAACTTGGGATGGTATGCGATCCTATCTCCATTGCCAAGGTAAGTACGATCAACGGCGTGTCCGAATTCATGCCTTAGAACGAAGGGAAATTCTTTCGGTTCAATACTCTTTGACAGAAATATTTCTGGATTTCCTCCCTCATGCATGCGGCACAAACCCAAGACGCTTTCCGGTGTTCCTGGTCTTACGTCATTAATGCTGTCAACCATTGCGAAGGAGATATTTTTGTCTGCAATGAACTTCTTTTCGTGGGCTTCCAGCTGGTCTAAAGTTGCTTCCAGCCTTTCAGCAGACGGATCCTTTCCAATATTTCCATCCCCAGGAACATCAATTAGATCCCCACCATCTCTAATAGCTTTGTTGACTAAACCAGCCTCGCTTGCTCCTTCTGTTTCCCTGGCTAGCGCAGGAACTGGCAAGAACATTGCCATTGTGGTACCAATCACTTCTCCTTGCTGTTTCGGAGGAGCTTTGCTGTAATCGTCACTTGCATGCTTGATGGCAATCCCAGCCTGACCGACATCATTGGTAAATCCGTTCCAATCGCCCGTACTAATTTTGTCAGCGTAATAGTTGCCAGCTACTTGCACGGCTTCGCCCATTTGGAGCAGACCTTTGTTGACGTAGTTGGGATCGGCTGCCATTTCTTGTATTTGAGTGACTATGGTTTTACCAAGTCCATCAGCAATTCCATCAAACTTTTGAACGAGGTCTTCTGGATTAGTGTTTCTTATGTCGATCTTGTCTACGCCGAGAGCAAATGACTTGGGTCCAGTTTGCTGCGCCGGGTAATCGACACTATTAGAACCATCTACGAACGTGACATCGGGGAGACCGGCGTTGCTCGGATTCCTGGATGCCAGGGCTTGTCGGTACGTGTTGTTAAAGCTTTGGGTGCCAGTATCACTTGACGCACCTTGAACGCCAATCGGCTGCACGTCTGGCTTTATTGGAGATTCAACTTGCTCGGCTCTGTAACTCACGTTATTCTTCCTGGGTTGCTAGGAAGTAGTCTAAAAGGACGACAATGACAAAGGGGTGGCTAAGCTGTGACAATTATGTGGCATGGGAACAGAGAGACTGACAACTATGAGAATCTTCAAAGGCTTATCAATTGGGCTATTAATGCTTTCGGTCTCTATTTCGAATGCACTATCTTACGAACGCGTTCCGAACACCTCTGCAAAACGAGGGTCATATGTGACACGCACTGCTGCCATATCGAACAAAGCTGCTCTGCAATTGCTGGTAAACCAGTATTTGAGCGCTCTCAACGAACCTGTTCTACCTCCTTTCGAATTGATGCCGCATTGCGAAGATGCGATTGCAA
>Ga0209611_10001722_pt1 | contig 37834 bp, 21 predicted proteins | sample S1TSphgellanicum_3_FD_187693 | JGI IMG/M metagenome (GOLD analysis project Ga0209611, IMG submission 187693) | Host-associated microbial communities from peat moss isolated from Minnesota, USA - S1T2_Fc - Sphagnum magellanicum MG (SPAdes) (version 2) | ecosystem: Host-associated > Plants > Peat...
TCTATGTTTGGCCACACAAGGAACATGTGTACATTAAAAGCACATTTTTTTTCCTTTGCATGGTTGGACAATGCTAAAGATGGGGATCAAAATTTTCTTATTATCAAATCAATAAGTAAGTTTGATAGGTTAACACAAGTGAAAGCATAAACTTGGTGCTATGCATGTCTCTTGCACCACTAAGTGAAAATGTTACCAAGATGTTGATGTGGATAAACTTAATGTTACATGGTTATATTGAAATGGGTGAATTATATCCCATAAGAGCTTTGATGTCAATATATTTTAACCTTTAAAAATTCTTTATTGGATAAGTAATCAATACTTAAACCTATTGTTACAACCTTACACAATACATGTAATGACTTAATCAAGAATTGCAATCCTATCAATGTGAAGTAGTCTTAATTATTTCTAGAACACTATGGGTAATAGTTGCATTTGGTTGATCAAATTTGTTAAACAAAAATGTTATAATTTATAATAATTTCTTGGAATTGAATCTGTATAGTCATGAAATATATTATTAATTCCCATTCAAGTGTTGGTTTTGTAGTGGATGGTTAAGGTACAAAGTAATGCATAAAGGTACAAACATAATATTAGGACCCAACTCCATTTCCTTTGTGTTTTGCTTTAAAAGCAATGGGAAGTTAATCAAGATTATATGGCAAAACTAGATTGGTTATTTAGGGAGAATATTTTTAGATTTATGGTTTACAAGTCAACATAAAAAAATTATGACTTAAAAAAGTTGCATTATATTACTATGTACATGTGTACATAAAATGAATGTACAAAAAATGAATATAAAATATTCAAAAACACTTTTCAAAAAAGGAGTAAGTAATGAAAACATTTTTAAAAAACTAGTTACATTCCCTTTTACTTGCTTTTGATTATTTCATGTTCATTAAATTTGTTTCAAACTTATATAAATGTTCCCATAATTTATTTGAAATATTATTGTAAAAACTGATTAAAAACTCAACGTCAATTTAACTTACGATTTAAAAACATGAAAAATTAAGTAGTTGTTACACCTTTTGTGAATTCTAGTTTTTTTTTTGGACCAATAATACCAACTTTTGGATGGTTGACAAAATGTAATACATTTACAACTGAAAAATTATGTTTTTTTCTGAAACATTTATTTTATTTTTTAAAAAGGTCTTGCCATTTCAAATTCAATATTTCATATTTTCAATAGTTAACAATCAATACATATATTGAATCTCTAATTTTAAAATTGTAACAATATTCTAGTGGTTGGGATAGTTGATGACCTCACATTGGTTGGAAGTTCAATTTTCAAAAGTTTCAACAAATGACGTTAAAAATACAATATGTTTTATGATCCAATTGATGTTCTAAATAATATTGGCATGAATCTTGTGGAGTGATTACAAACATATCAATTGAGTAATTAAGTCATATGATCAAAGCCTTAAACACAAGAATGATTGCCAACTATCATCTAATTATTTTTATAACTATTGAACTTACAATAGTAAGTTGACATTAAAATCAAACTTTTGAAACAACATTTTGGCATTGGACTATTTTTTTTGGATTGTAACTAACTAACTTGTATCCAAGGTGGGGAGATTATCTAATCATGAACCATAACAAAATAAGCGTGTAGAATGGTCTAGTTCTAAATATTACAAACAACACTTATTAATTTCACAAAGTTCCTCCCAATCAAAATATGTGTTGAAATAAAAACATACTCATGAAAATTGTTTGTTCATATATAGATTGTGAGATTTTTTGTGCTTTGCTCTAGCAAAGACATTCAATCAATGTCCAAGTTAATAATAACAACAAAATATTTGAAGCTTACCTTTGTGAACTCAAATGTTGGTGTCCATTTAAGTGTTTTAAACCAACTCAATACTTGGGTTTGCCATACATTCCCAACACGAAAATTGTTCACCTCATCAATGTCATTTTTTGTGAACAAAAGAACCATGTTATTGAATTAACTTGCACAATTTGAAAGGAGACACATGTACTAGCTTTAATGTACTCGTTATGTTAATCGTACATTGGTGCATAATTTTCATATGATCTGAATTGTCTGACCATGCACTAAAATTACGTTGTTGAGTGCATTGCATGTCCACGACTTTATCATTGGAAAAAGTGCATGAGCATATTAATTTCATATACTTCATCAACACACAATGAATTCCTTGTTTTCGGAGTTCTCTAACACATCTATTATCATTAGAACACAAATTCTCACATCCAATTGTGTGACATCTCACTATAATGTCATGTGCTTGTTGTTGCAAATTACACAAATTGGTTATCAATCAATTTGCATCTACAATGTTCAAGGTTCTTCAAAAACACAAATTCTTTAACACGGATTTTAAATGTGATAGAATTGTGTTTCACATAGAACTATGATATGAACATGATGTCAACTTTGAGTGATCTTACATGCTTGTCTCACATGGAACCATGATAGGGAAATGCAAGGGCAAATGGTAAGTGAATTGGGTTGTCAAATCACTCTGGCCCATTTGCCCTGAATCACAATTGCAGCACAAAGAGGGTGATGGGTTGCATTGCAATTTTCAGGAGCTCCTTGATGACAAGAGAGATTTGTACAGGATTGGGTCATCTTCAGAAACCAGGAAGGTCTTTTGCACCAGCAGCAGCAGCAATGGAGAAGCACCCATTGCAACAAGGAGTAGTAGTGGGCTCCAGGAACAATAATGCAAGGAGGAGAAGAAAGGGTACTTCCTCTCAGCATCTTCTGCATTTGAAGATGTTGGAACAAACCTTAGGTATGTCTGAGCAGAAGCTTACTGGGCTTGCATTGAATACTGCTGGCAAAGAGAGTCAGGAATCATGTATGGATGATTAGAGATTCATGGGACTGAGGGAACCAGAATTTATCTGAAGAAACTGAGAATGACAGAGAGGTAGCAGTTTCTCACAAGTCAGGCAGTCATGGCAAGGGTTTAGATCCTGTACATCCATACAGTAAGAGGAGCAACATGGCTGCACAATAGTCAGCTGTCAGGTGCACCCGTGCACTGTTAGGAAGTGGTTCAGTGCCAGAACCGAAGAACAATCTTGCAGTGCCAGAATGGAAGAATAATCCTTATAGATCTCCTGATCAGGAAATTTGCACAAGAACAGGGGAACCTGAAGCAGTGAGCAATCTTTACAGATCTCCTGGAAGGGAAGTTTTGCACAATAACGGGAGAGCTTGAAGCAGTGAGCAATCTTCACAGATCTCCTGAAAGGGAAGCTTGCACAGCAAATCATACTTGTGAAAAGAAAATGGGAGAGCTTGAAGTGGTGAGTAACCTTTGGAGATCTCCTGAAAGGAAAGTTAGCATGAAAACTCATACTTGCAAAATGAGAATTGGACAGCTTGGAGCAGTGAGTATGATGTGCAGGATGATGACTCCCTGGACAAGGAAGCTGACTGACACCATGCAGAAGTTCCTCTCACAGAAAGTGCATTCATGTCAGTGATAGGAGATTGATCTCAATACAGTCCATCCCAACAGCTTTGATTGGAGGCAGCTGCAAGATTTTCTGGGCACTGGATGATGAGTGGTATCCAGGAGTGATCCATGATTATCATTCACAAACCCATTTAAGCACGAAATTCACTATAAGGATAATGAGAGAGAAGGGGTTATTCTTACAAAGGAACGGATGAAGCTCAAGGTGACAACCTGAAGAACTGTTAGAGATTAAGTCATCTATAGAGGAGCAACCATGAAGGCAAATAATGATGAAGCCAGATCTTGACAGGTTTGCAGCATTAGCTGTGGGTGTGGATGATCATGAAGGCCAATCAAGTTGTGGAGACTTTTTCTGGGCAAAGGTGAAAGGTTATTCAATGTGGCCTGCATCAGTAATGGATAAAGAGCATTCAAAATTGTGTCAGATTTAGCCTGCAACACATGCTGCCATGTGTCCTCCTCTTCAGTTTTTTGGAAGTTATGATTATGCTAGAATGAGCTCTAAGAAAGTTGTGAGTTTTTGAAGGGGACTTGTGTCCAAATCATGGATATTCTTGGAATATTCCCATGCCACATGGAACATATTGTATGACATGGAAAATATTTTATGATATGGAAACTACATGCCAAGTGCAAGCAGTTGGCATTTGAGCAAGGGTTAGCAGAAGTCAAGTCGTACTTGAAGGATCACAGACTTCCAAAAACCATGTTGTAATTGTGTGATTCACGAGGAGATGGTGTACTTGGAGCAGCAGTCCAGAGACAGAAACCAGAGCTCCGAGAAAGCTGGGCAAAGCCTAAGAGTTTGGAACTGATCAGAAAGAAGAAAAATCATCAAACCATTGGGAAAAATGTTTGGGGCTTGTCCAATTTTTTTCATGATCAGCATTACATCTGGATAAGTATCTGCAGGTACAATTCCATAAGGAATCCAATCACAATTGTGGGTTATGGAATGGAGGTTGAGGACCCTGTGCATTCTATCTGTGACAATGTTTCAATTAACTCCAGTTAATGAGCTACCAACTGAGGGTCCTTCACCCTCTGCTTGCTGGAAGAAGCTGTTCCTGAAACTGCAGAAGGTGAAAGAGAAGTCTGGCAAGTGTTTTTTTGGTCCTGAGCATAAGAAACATCGTCCATGGAGGTGGGGCAGCTATGCTTGGATTTAGTAACTCTCAGGTGTTGAAGCTCATCCAGAGATTGCCAAATGTGAAAGCTTGCACAAAGTTCACAAACTGGCTGGACAAGTCACCTGTGCAAGCAACAACCACCACTGCAGTCTTGCTTGCTGGTTACAAACCTGTGACTGTCTCATGGAAGCACTTGGATCGCTGCACCGTCTGTTATCTTGAAGTCCACATTTCTGTTTCTGAAGAAGAGTCCTTGAGTGTTATCAGCTCTGAGAGGGCTCAAAGTGGTAACTAAGGCCCTTGAATGAGGAAATTACCAGAATAAGGGTACTGCCCAGGATGGCAGCCAAGGGTGGTACCCATATTCTGGTTACGCCCTCATCCAAGAGCCTTACCAAGCATACAGCACCACTAGAAATGCAAAGCAGGAAGAAACAACAGGAAGGAACCTTATGTTTTGTACAACATTTTAGAACTGAAGGTTCCTCCTTCAAAATGTAAGATGCTTCCCCTGGACTCCAATGAATCTCACCTTTTAAGGTAGCCTCTAAATACACTAAGAAATTTCTAGCAATGCTTTATGCATTTGTAGGATGCATTGGCCCCACTTCTTTTTTTTCCGGCTTCCAATCTTCTCTTCTGTTATCATAATGAACCCCAATCAGTGATGACTTTTTGTGTTTTCTCTTTTCTTCTCATGTGGTCTATCTCTTGGCTTGGGTCTTATCTCTTCAGCTTGAATCTGAAACACACGTTTGCAGGATTGTATTTACAAGAGCTACAGGAGGAAAGAAATACAGACAGATATTCTGCATTTGCATTAGGTGAAGAAGTTCACACAGAGAGGAGGGGGGTGGAGATGTGGTGCATTCAGACATGTATAATAGTAAGCACATGGAAATGGGTTCAGTTGCCATGCATTTTTTCTGCTACTTTATCCACGAAGCATGAGAGAGTATAGGCTTACATCATATTCTTCCACTGTTGAGGATGTGTTCTTCCAGTATCAAATTGCTGCTTCTTTGCAGTCAATGGGCAATAACAGCCGCATATGAATGTCCGTGCAGGCCAGAATCTTATGTGAAGAAAAGAACTTGTTGAGCGGGTGGAGAAAGAGACTCCTCAATTCCAGACCAGATATGTTGATTTCAAAGGAGTTTTCCCACGTGATTCAATTGCGCCAATATCTCAAACTCAGGTGTGCTGCAAAACTTCTTGTCACCCTGCTTGCCACCCTGGTCTTAACATTATTTCAAATTACGGAATCTGTTAGAATTCTGACCACAAAACAATGTTTCTTCTGTAGCATCATATCAACTGAAGTTTGTCAACACAATTTCCATGGCAACTGTTGTTTACTGGCAATCGGGCTAGAAGCAGAATGGGAGATCTCCTCAACCATGTCCTCTTCTCTGTTAAACACCAAAGACAACACGTCTTGCTCCCACTAAGGCCATTGATAATCCTGTCAGCTTTCAAAAGCCACTTTGTGTTTCTGGTGCAGCTGATCAACAATATTTCCATCAACAATTCTGAGTCACACAGAAAACAATTTTGAATCAGTTTTGTGACTTTTGGTAACAAAATGTCTGTAACAAAATTTTATTTTCCTCTTCCTGACCAACTCAACAATGGCATACTGTCTGTGCTACAATTCAGCATTATCATACCAAATGTCAGCTTCAACTCTTGCAGCTTTCATGTACAGGAAGCTTCAAAACTGAAACAGAAAAACTCTGGCATTCCAAGAAGCCATGATTCTGAAAGAGAAACTTAGGATTCCAGGAACTTCAAGTCTGCAAAAAAACTCCGGCATTCCAGGGAGCTACTAATCTGCAACAAAGAAAAGTATAGTATTCTAGGAAAGCCTCAAATCCAAAACAGAAAAAACTCTGGCATTCTGGTGAGAAGTGGCCTCTATCCTAGAGCTCCAGCTAATGCCTCTACCAGAAGAATCCTTCTCCAAGCTAATGGCTGCAGTGACAATACGGCTGGTGGGATCTTGGACCACCATCAACCTCACAAACACTCTTGGAAAAATGCAACTTCAAATGCACATACAGCTTCAACACTTGTTACTCTCATCACTCACACAGCTTCTTCTTCTCACAACAAATCACCAAACTCTAGAAGCTTTTGGCATTTTGTGAAGCACCTCACACCTTTCCCTGATTTCCTGCAACTTCTGTCATCAGCTTTTGTTGCAAGATCTAATGTGTGCTTTCTCGCTGCAATTCAATAAATTCAAATTACAGCTTCAAGCAGAGCTTCTACAGTGATTTATGAGGCAACCAGACTATCTTTGCACACCAGCAAACATTCTCTTGCTGGCATTTCTACCCTGTCATTCCAGCACTCTTCTGTCTTCTCTGGATTGATCTTCTACAGAATAAAATGATCAAACCAAGTTTACTTCAGCAGGTATCAACTACTTGGCAATCATGACATCAAAGTTTGTTGGCGAATCCTTTTCTCAGATGTAGCTCATTGGATGTGACTTCACTGATCTACTTTGTCATTACTGGAAAAGTGCAAAAGGGAACACACCTGCAAGAGTGCACAAAGAGGACCTTCTTCCAACCTCATGAAATCATCACAAAAAAAGGAGCAATCGATCCAGTTTCCCAGAATGATCAAACAGGTGCACTTTCATGTTCATTAATATCATAAAGACAGCAATCCAGTTCTTTATTGAACCAGTTTTCAGGAAGAAACAAGATCATTCCTTCCACCTTTCTATACATCAACATGTACAGTTGCATCCTGTTCCAAGTACTTTGCTTCCATGATCTACTTCATAGCAATGTGAGCTGGGGTAAGCTGTATTATTTACCTGCTTTTTGGCATTGCCTTTTTTCTTATCATAAAATAAGTCACAAGCAAGTACCCACCCACCACACTACTCTCTGCCATCAAGGAAATGTTAAATTGCATGGTTACTTGTGCACAACTTCATGGCCAAGAGCTCCAGGGCAGAGACCAAAACGAGTGTGGCTGATGATAATGAGCACATTAGAGCTCATCAACTGCTACTGAGGGACGACGCACCACCCATCAGCTAAAATCTGTGTCTATTAGATCAAGTGGAGTTCTCCTGTTTTCACATGCAGCAGTGGTAGTCTCATGGCAAGGACCATTACCATTAACAGGAGTATGATTGGCAGAGCTTTCCTCAGAGCTATCTTCGTCTTTTTCCTCCCCAAAATGGTCAAAAAAAGAAGTTCCACTCCATGGCCATTGATCATTCCATTGACCTCTAACAGCAGTTTTTCGCCACTCCTGATCAGCAATCATCTCAGGAGACAGACCCCACTGCACAAGCTCTTCACGAGTATGGTGAACAAGTAAGCTATACTCGCCACCTTTGGCAAGCTGCATTACACGAACCTCACAGTTATGAGGGTTGTTGAGAAGCTCAAATTGCGCTGTTGTCCATTTGAACCATCGCATCAGAAATACACGCATCGTTACTCCATGAGAAACAATGACAAGGTTGAGATCCACTGATTTATAGCCCACATCTCTGTTCAGTCGATTCATGTCAATGTCCCTCCACAGACTTTCCAGAAAACCTGCAACAAGAAAAACAGAACTGGTGGTGACACTCACACCTCTCTCTCTCTGAGAAAACACCAGAGAAATAAATACTGCTATTGCAAAAAGAGCATGAACCATCTCTGAAATGTTGACAAGCTGAGAAACAAGAACGCAGCAAATGACTGTGAAAACAAATGGCAGCACCAGATGTTAGATTTTCCTTGCAAAACACACTGGATCTCTTCATGCTTGTTAAATTAGGGTTTGGGGGGAAGAAGAGCACTTACTTGTGACTCGATCAAAGACATCAGCTGCTGATTCCCCTTCAGGAAAACGGTAGAAGAACCGACCAAAGCGACTTCGAATGCCTTTCACAAGCTTCATCTGTTCCAGCTGCTGGAAGTTTCCAAAGTCCTGCTCTCGGATGCGTGGCTCCTCTCGGACACCCAGGATGTGCTGCTTGTTGAAGGCACGTCCGATTTCCTTAAGAGTGCTGAGCGTGCGCTGGTGCGGCGAAACATAGAAGTGTACACGCCAGTCAGAATTGCCATCTTTCTCGATCAGAGCTCTAATCTCTTCCCCACAAGCTTTGGCCTGCATGATCCCTGCTTCAGTGAGTCGGATCTTCGAATCAGCAATGCAACAGTAGGTGTTGGAATCCACGTTTCCTTGACTCTCTCCATGCCGCACTAGTATTATGCGTGTCGGTCTTCTTCCCCTTCTCTCTTCCGCCATTCATACACTAGAAGCACTGTCGCTCAAATTGCAGCTTTCTTGCCTGGGTGTGACTCCTCCTCCTCGTGGCGCAACTTATCAACTAGATCCCCTCAACTCTTGCCAAATGCTCATAACCGTCGCTGCCACTCCGCTACAACACAAGCTTTTCTGTCTGTCTTCTACTTTTCTCTCTCTGATCGCTTCTTCTGCACGACGCATCAGGAGCATGTCGTATGCAGCTGCTGCTGATGCTGCCGCTCATGTCTTATCAAGATCCGTAAGAAACCAAAGGAAGTTCATTACAAGAATGCGTGTGCTCCTCAACTACTATTATGTCACCTGTCTGTGACGAGATGTTTGCCTCGCGATCTGCAATCTGCCTAAGCGTTTTCCTCTTCTTCTTTTTCTTGTTCTTCTCCTGCAAATCTCAAGATGCAAAATTCTTGTTCTGCCTTCCGATTCTGATTCCGCAAATGAAACGAGGTCGCATCTGCCTCGACCAGATCGAGATCCAATGTTGCCTTTGCCGCTTATGCTTTTGTTGAGAATCCGGCTATTTAAACCAAACAACAGGTGTTGTTGTTGTTGTTGTTGCTCCAAAAGATCGCGAGTTGTTGTCGACAGATGCCTTCAATTCCAGATCAAAAGAGGGTCAGGGACCTTGGAAAGGCGAGATCCTAACAACAAAACAAACAAACAAACAAATCTGGGATAGATAGGGAACAGATGTTGTTGCTCTGGGAAACACAGACGAGAACAACTGCGAAGTGGGGCGCGAAAAAAAAAAAAAAAAACACCGAACGAACAAATAAAAGACCACAAATCTATTTCACCTATCGACCTTCTTCGAATGCTTCCAATTGAAACAAAAAAAGAGTCACGTATTCAATACCTATTTTCTTCTTCTTCTTCTTCTTCTTCTTAGCCCCGGATCGGATTCATCCCACAGAAAGGATACGATCTGCGCCAAGAAACAACGAAACAAACGCGAGATTTCCGCAAAAGGAGCTCCAAGTCTTGTAGGGATTGCTGTGGGACCGACATACGAAGAAGGCTCTTCTCTTGTGTACTCTCTACATGTGCTTTGATTACTATCCGCCACCCAGCCTTGTTATAGCCAAAATGTTATATTCAAAATTTAAAAACTTCTAAAATCGTGTGCTTATTCAGCATTTTAATAGCCATAATAAGACAAAAATTTAAGAAAATTTTCCATATTTTTTACCCATGGTTCAACTAGTAAGCCAAAAATATAGCAAAAATTTCAAAAAAATTACTAGCATGTTGCCCATCTTTGGTTTAAGTCTTTTTTCTTGGATTGTCGCCATTTTGGCTATCACACAAAATTGCCCCAAAAACACTGTCGCCGCCTGTGAGCCTGTGTGTCGCAGTGTCGCCGCCCTGTCCTTATCTGGAAACCGTATCCGTTAACGGATGTGTTTCATCTATGCCCCCCTAGCCTAGCCTAGCCTATATGTAGGCATACTCCTCTGGCCTGTGTTGCATGTGACACAAATAAATAAATATCTGTAACTTGGGGCTCTGCGCAGCTTCACTCTAGCAGTGACGATGAATTGTTTTCTTAATGAGAATTGACAAAGAGAGAAGTTTCATCTTACCCCATCCATATTTTTTCAACCAAGCCTGACAGATTTGTTAGGTTTATCATCTATAACTGGTTATACCCTTTAACCTAATTCATCTACCCTTTAACCTAATTCATCTATCCTTTAACCTAACATCTAAACCTAACAGATCTGTTTTTCCTTTTGTATCCTCCAAACAGTCCAGAAGTCCATGTGCTGCCGTCCAGAAGAGTGCTTGGACTAAACGTGACCTTGTCATTATCTGCTACCAATCCTAGTATAACGGATACACCTCCTGCCTGCAACAGTCTCAATCAATCCATCAAGTCGCCTTTTGCTTACATAAAGACCAGACTATTTAGTCAATGCTTCTCTGAATCTATCAAGTCAGTCATTTCACAACTACCCCATGCTCAACACAAAAAAATGCTTATTGTTTTATGACGTTAATATTTTTGTTTGCTTTCACAATACCACACAAATTCAGTTGATTCAAGCAAAACATTTGCCCCAAGACAACAATGTGGAAGTTTGAGACAAACCTTCTCTGTTGATACCAAGGCTGAAGTGATAACACCACTTTTTGCCAATGCAGTTGAAGCTGTACCAAACTCCTCCATTTGTCATCTCAGAAATCACCTGGCTCCAACAGACTCAATTGATGTTAAAAATGCTTCCAGAGAAACTGTCTGGCACAAGAAGAAAGAGGTCAGTGGGTCATATGGTGCAGAAAAGAAAGGAGGTTTTTCTTTGTATCTATTGTTCCTCCAATAGTACCTCATGAACAGGCTTGTTGATTTCCTTTGAATTTTTAGTGTCTGCTAAACCAAACTATTTTGTTGCAACCCCCACATACACATGCCAACAATTTCCCACATTCAACTTCAGTGGAAGGTATGGTATACATAAAATAGGAGCTGCATATAAAAAACTTTCAATGCACTAGCAGTTATATCACATGTTAACTACAGAGAAACTCAAACATACCCAATTCCATATTTTCATGTACTATGTCAATTCCATTGATGCGAGATGCACCTGTTGCTTTGCAACCTTCCACAACCTGAAGGTGTCATTCATCAAAATCATTGTGAAGAGGGAAAAACACTATAGGATGTGTGCACAAACACAAATAGAAAAGAGTACCATGATGAGAAGGCAACCAACCTTGCAAGAACTTAGGAAGTGCAAGTGTAGAAAGAAAGAAAATCGTGAATGTAAAAATCCTAGTAGATTGACAACAAATGATACATGCAAGGATGCATACAATCAATCCAATTGTTCCCAATCCAAAAACTACGACAATTGATCAAAGTGTAACTTTTGCAATTTTCCTCAATGTTGTGCTATGGATTTCTAGGACGATGAAGAATTCCATAGAAATGAAATTTAAGATCCTAAAAGGGTGATTTGTAGAGATCATGCACATCAACAAAAAGCCATTGTATGAACCCATCATCACAATGAGAAATGGAGCACCATAGATTTCTTTCACCTATGGCAAAACCACATCCCAAGAGACAAATTTTGTCAAGAGGAGCTTTAAGGTTCACTTTGGCATAAGAGGCTTCATCCACCATACTATACTAGCTAAAGGTGGAAATACCAAAGAAATGGTAAATGGGCTTCCCATCCAGTGTGGTGAATCTTGTCTTCTTGTCTAATAGCATCACCCCAGAATCAAAGTTGTGCAATAATACATAACAACAATTGTTCTTCCTTTGTTTACAATGGAAACATTTCCCACAATTTATTAGCCAGGCCGAAATCACATGATCCCCTAGTTGTACACTTGTCACACCTTTTCCAATACTCTAAAAAATTCTACAAATTACGAAAAGTGTTCAAAAAAATGTTAGGGTTTTTTTGCAATCCTCTCAACCAACATCAAAAAACCTACATTTGGAGAGATGTTCTATGAATTGTTGTTATTGTTATTTTACAAACTTTTATACATCCAAAAGTCTCAGAAACCTTGATAATATTTAGAGTAACAAATGTTGTCAAATGGAGATTTCTTAGGTCACTCATGGTACAAGAACGTTGTACTTAAAAGTGGAGTCACAATAACACATACCATAGCAAATGTAATGTTTCCTTGGTTTTTTCATGTTTTAAAGTCATAATTTAATTTGATGTTGAAAATGTAAGATTTGTTTATATAGTTGTATTTTTAATATATCATGGGAACATGTGAATTAGTTTGAAATTAATCCAATGAGTAAAAAATTAACAAAAACACCCATTAAACATTATAACACTTGCTTTTAAGTAATAAAAGGATTTGTAAACGGATTTGAATTTTTTTTTAATGGCATTTTTTGCCAAATTTTTAACATAAACCTTAATAAAATAATATGAAGAATTTTTTTTTAAAAAATTATTGAAGATTTTTTCAAGAATATTCCAATAATATTCCAAGAATATTTCCCTAAAATTAGTCACAAAAGTAGTCAAAAAGCAGGTGGGTGTGGCTCATGTTATCCCATTTGCAATTTAAAATAGTCCTTCCAATTTGAACAATTATTGTTGAAATTGTAGACTTTGTTCACAACATTTGGAAGAAAAGTTTACCTAGTAACTTCATGCCCCCCAATGCAAGGGAAAGTGTGAAACTTGTCTTGAACATTTTATTTACAAAAAAAATCAATCACTGTCAATAAGGAAGAAATGGCACACTTGTTGAAAGAAGAAAACCATGTGATGCAATGGGTTTAGTTTATTCACAAACTTTTATAACAAACAATAAATTTTTCACTTGATTTTTCACGGTGTCCCCTCTTTTGATGATTAGATGAATGGGAGGACTGCTTACCTTGCAAGCAAATGACAAAGATCACTTTGGTAGATGGAAGAGTGAGTAATATTGACACTAGTTCATATATATGCATAAGGTTCATGAAATAGATACCTTGACAACAACAAGCAAGGGGGCCCCATTTCCAAGGGGGTGTATTCAACACAACCCAATGAATATGCTCAAGACCCAAGTACATCCACCTTGCTTAGAACTTGAAACATGGCTAATGAAAAATAAAAGAGGTGTTATTCAAAATTTTACAATCCCCAAGAATTCATTGAAAAAAAAACACTAATGTGGAAAATTCTTAAAAAGACAAACTTGGGCAATACTACCAAATGCCACAGGCTCCTCCTCAAAGTCATAAAAATTGTTTTCAATTGGAACCCTAAATGTTTTCTCTACAATCTATCTAGTTTTTACACAGTTGTGTTTAGGAACTTACCACCCACAAACATTGTAAGCAAATTGCAAAACCATGAATTTTGGAAATATGATTGCATGTGCCAAGTGGGGTAGGGTGTTCACTACAAGGAATTGCAAGATTTTCATTGTTGCCTCATTCCCCATGAGAAGCTCTTCAACACGTGAAGTGGTATGAACCTCTGTTTTAGTCATTTGTGTTTGAAGGGTCATTAAACTCTCATGTGTCAAATGCAACTTTTGATCTTTGTCAAGAAACTGATGTTCTATTTCCAGTGCTACAACCATCATGGTTTCATTCTCCACTTCCCACTTCCCAACTATTCTACAACAAGCTCCTTCAATTCCACCACCTTTTAATCTTTTGTCAAGAGTTGGCTCTGATATGCATTTGCACACATCTGCAATGTTACCACATGTGCCTTTAGTTCAATTTCATGACTATTCCACTCTCGTTGCACCACAAACTCTTGCTTTGGTTCTTTCCAATTCTAGTTTCTACTTTAGGGTTTCTACGTACAACACTAAAGCCTAGTTATGATCAAACTCATGCTGCAAGCTCAAAATCAGGCCATCTTTTTCAAGGATGTTTCCATGGCTGCTACAAAGCTACACTCTTAACATCTCCTCTTGCATACTAGTATTTTCTACTTTATCATGAAGCCACCACAACATTATTAATAATACGGTGGATTTTTTCTTCAATGCATCCGCAACATTCGCCACCAATTCCTCAAGCTTTTCCTTCTATAAAATTAATTCTCTATGTGGGTGAAGCTCACTTTACAAAGAATTTTGTTTTTGCATTAGTTCGATGTTGTTTTCTAACTCCCTTTGCAAGTTTATTACCAAGGTGTCCCTTGATTGGAACTCCCCAACTATTAGTTCTACTCTCATTTTCTCCTCAAACTTACATTTCATTTTTATTGTTGTGCATAACCACCACCCCATGATCGATAATGTTGTAGAATTCCTTTCAAGTTTTTCCAGCACTTCCTCATCAGCAACAACTGCTTCACCTTGAAGGTGTGTCAACCTAACATGATTGTCTTCCCATTGCCTTTGGAAAGCTACTCCTTTGAGCTCCCCATCTTTTTACTTTACAAGTGTTTCATACTTCACATCCCAGTCCTCACTCTCTTTTGTAACCGCCATCAATGCCAATTTCATGCTTTCAAGCTTTTGCACAAGATGTGCAACATTATAACTTGCTATTACTATTTTTTTCTTTAGTGCAACAATAATCTCATCTTTTTATTCCAATGTCCTTACATATTTCACTCTCAAACTCTCTAGCTCATTGACAACAAAACCCTTTTAACCTTCCAAGTTTTGAACAACATTAGGGTGAAACACCCACTCCTCTTCTAGAACAATTTTCAATGCCTCCAACTCTTATTCTTATTGCTACTCCACAATATTGTGATGGTGCTTACATAAAAAAAGGTGGGACAAATAACAAAAAACAAGAAAAACGAAAAAAAATGAAAAAAAAACTACCCAAATTTCCCTCATTCCAATAAATATGATGCACCCCCAGGCTCCTTAATGGATTCAAAGGTGAGCCCAAACTAAAAACAACGGAAGAGCAAGGAATCGGAGCACGTTCCCTGGCTCTTAGCACTTTGAGGGGTAGAAGGGTGTGCTAGAGCTCTGGGATGGGACTAGGATGAGTGACAAGCATCAACTACTCACACAGACCTGCACAAAACCAATACAAGGTGGTTAGTGCATAATTGGAGCACTTTTGGTGCTAGGATGAGCCATGGGCAAACTAGGACTCTCAAGACTCACCATGGCCCGGACTTGCAAGAAGCCATCACCTTCCCCCTTATATTATACTTTGTGCCTCTCCACGAAGCCCACGTCCAGCTTTTTGTTCCGAGACTCCCAAGTGGGAGTCCCAAAATTGCCAAAATTGGGACTTCCGCAACTTTGGGGCCCCATAACTTTGTGTGCAAACCTCCGACCGAGATGAGGTCTAAAGAAAAGTTGTAGCCCTCATCGAACGCTTTTCAACGGTATGTGGCACGCCACTTGCACACAAGGAAATCGGGTCGATTATTGACTTTTAATGGTCGGGAGTCAAATTGCCAACTTGATTCTCAACCTTTTTTTTGGCCATAACTTGTGTTTCAGATGTCCAAATGGGTGATGCAAGCCTATTTTAGACATCTACGTTTCAATATCTTTCCAATGATATAAATAACTCCTCAAACCAATTGGTTTCGACCCCTGCAATTGCTCCCTGAAGATTCAAAAGTCCTTCGGAACTCTAACTCCCCAAATGAGAGTTGCCTTGGGAGTGTGAGGGTTCATTTTCTCACACTCTTTTGCACTCCTAAGAGTATAAGATGTGCCTCCCAGGTCTCCCTCTTGTCTTGCCCTTTTGCAAGTCCTTGCTTTGGTCCTGAGCTCAAGGTTAGGGTTACGACAAAATAATCGTCAAACTTCGATTATTCTAGCACATAATTGTTGACCAAACAATCATTTATAATTGTCTCAATCAACAACCATGGTGTAATTGTTTAGTGACAAAAAAAGACCTTATACTTGGTCTACATAAACCAATTCTGATTATCATCGTCACTGGAATTAACTATAAATATTTTCCAACCTTGTTGCCAATATAAATATATTATTATATATTATTTATCTATAACTCATGTTTAGTGAATCTTGACACAATCATTTTTATTTTATTTTCTGAAAAAAAAGGTTCCCACAACCCCAATTTAAAAAAGGTTCCCACAACCCCAATTTGAATATTTCAAATTTTCACCATTAATCTCTAAGTATGCTAAATCCACTAATAAGTTTCAAATTTATTTTGTGTTTTGAGTTGAGTTCAATTTTTTGCAATTTCAACAAATTTTTCTTAATTTTTTAATATTTAAACCATTTGAAGAATTAATTAATGTTGAACATGATTTGTAAGTAAGGTATAAGATAGAATCATTTCCAAGTATCGAAATTAGGAAGTGTTGGGAGTAAATCAAATTTTAAGTTTTGTCTACAAATATTTTTGCCTTAAATACAAGACCATTTGAAGGTCAAATTCATGTTTGAAGTTTTTTTTAAAATATTTTATCAACTAATTCTGAATTTATGAAAAAGTTATTAGGGCTTTTTAAATTATGAATAGATTATTTTTTTGAATTGTGAGGTGTAACATCTCAAATCCTAGCTTTTTGATTTACAAAGTGTAATATTTCAAATCTTGAAAAACAAGTTTTTTATATAGTCAAACATAAGCCTTCACATCGACTTGAAAAGCTTTTTAATATGATATGTAAAGATTCTAAAATTGAGGCCACATTTGTTCACCTGTGTTCAAATTAACATCTTAAATAACATTTGTAATATATTTAAACAAATATTTTAATATTAAATCATTATTCATATTGTGTCATTTTTAAAGTGATTTTTTTAAAAAATTATTGCAATCACACATTCCAAATCAAATTAAACATCCATAGGAGTCCAAAATAAGGGTTGGTTTCAAATGCATTGACATTGTTAGGTGCTTTTATTTTATCTGAAACACAAATAGTAGAAGGAAATGCAACATTCATCAAACAAAGGACAATGATAATCAAGTGGAATTGTTACACGCATTGTTGTTGTTGTTGTAGGAGATGAACTATAACTCCCAAATTTTCTCAAATTATTGGACAATTTCTTGAAGTTTTGAAAATTATTTGCTTTCAATTTTAAAAGCATGATGAGATGAGTATAATTTGTTGTTGATGTTTTGGAAGAAGTATCTCATTTATGCTTCAACAATCCATTTGCAGAAAACTTGAAATGATTATAAAAACAAACACTATTATAAAATTTGGGTGTAGTTCACTAATCTTTGTTCACTACTAGGACTAGTGAATTCAATCAAAATTGAGTGAAAACACTTGGCGTACATGGACACATTTTGTTATAATGAAATGTTTCTTATTGATTCATTTCATGGGTATTTCTCCATGGCACATGCTTGTTTGGGTTTTTCCTAGGGTGCAATAGTTGATTTTTTTTTATAAAATACTCACCTATGATAATCATGTGAGTGCAAATAGGTATTGAATTGTTGTTTTTCTCATGTTTTGAAAAGCCAAACAAGGTTGGAAACTATTTATAATTGTAACAAAAGATTTGAAGGAAGAAGAAAATAAGATGTGCATTCTAGCAAAAATGGATGTTGAGTTGTAACATCCTTGCACCCTTGGGTTAGTCTTAGAGGAGGAAGATGGCCATCACATTCCACATTTGTTTAATGCTTCCCTTTCATTATCAATTTTTTTCCCTTTATTTTAATTATGACTTTCTCTATTTCATTCCCCAAGTGACTCCCTTATTAACATGCTTTAGGTTTAATTTTTAGTTATCCTTTGTTTGCCCAATGTTAGGGTGGCAACAAATTGGTTACAAATTCAAGTTCCATTATAAAATTGTATGAGAAAAGTTACAATAAGTTATGCAACTACTTACATATATCGTTAAAACCTTTTGTTTTTCTTCTCCTCCAAACTCCCCTCATCCACTTTTTATACATAGTTTTTTTTGCAACTTGTCATTTCCTTGTTCAATGACACCTTGTGCTTCACATTCCCACATGTGCTCATTATAACTCCCCATAAGGGAAAATGACAAAGGATAACAAGGCAATGGGAAGCTTAATTTTGACAACATACAATCATTCACCTGCAATTATAACTATTGTTTTGTCATTCATTCTATAATTTTGTTGTCATTTCCACCAACAACCTTGTTGTTTCATTGTTAAAATTAACATTCCTTTCACCCTTGTCATCTTTTTCGTTATTCCATAGTTCTCAAAGTTGTCCCAATCATAACTAATTTTGAATGGGTATCACAAAACGAGTTTAGTACCTTCCTAAAAGAGGTTAAAACTTGAAACTAATATAGTAATATAAGGTATTGTGTGAGAAAGAGGTGCAAAACTTTCTTATTTAATGTTCATACATGCTAATGGCTTTAGCTTTAAAATCATCAACAATTTTAATTAAATAAAACAATCCACAAGGTTTTCACATGCATGAGAATTCATGTTCTAGTGGTTACTTGACCTTTGTCCTCATCTAAGAGGTATTAGTTTCAAAATCACTTAACTTTGAAATCCAATTTCATCCTTGACTATTTTTCAGCTCACAATCGTCCAACTTTGAAAACCAATTTGATATGAGCTAACTACTTTCTCATTGATGAGAACTAGCCTACTTGAAAATTGGCGAGTTCATTTTGTACCATAATTTGAAATTTGGGGTAATTATTCAAAAATATATATTTTTCAAAGCCAAGATGTTTATTTAAAATTTTTAAATAACCAACCTAGTGCAATTTTGGAAAAAGGTGAAAAACACCCAACATTAATCATAACCATCTTTCATGAAAATATTGACATTTTAATTGGCTATCAAATCACAAATTACAACCCATAACCTTAAACCTTATGAACTTTAGGTGATGTTGCAAATTGAAATGTGCACACATATTTATTTAATATTTTCATTAGGTTTGAAATTTGAACATAAAAGGTTAAGGTGTTTGTGAGTAAATGAAACAACTTCATGTTAGCTTTGAATTTTGAACATGTGTGAAATCACAATCATTCTAGAGTAAAGTTTCATTGATTTAATGATAATTCCTGTCCTATATTATGGTAGGGTTGGGATCTCATAATATAAAAACTATTCATAAAAAAACAACAAGGTTTGGAAAGTAATGTGGTAGACATTGAATTATACTTGTATGGTTGAAGAATAAGAAGATGTAGAAGCAAAGTCCTTTCATACACCTTTAACTAGGCCCAATGGCTAGCTTTCAAATGTGCATGAAACTTGACTTACATATGAAAGTAGGTAGGTGACTGCTCACACCTCTTCATGTAGGATTGATGTTTGATTTGCACGTTCACATTTTGTGTTGGGTTGTTGAATCTAAGCCAATGTATACATTTTCCTAGGTTGGCATGTTCCAACAAAAAATGCTTCCATTTTTCCCATTTCTATGAACAACCTAGGAAAACTAGTAGATTGCAAGCTTTCCAACAATTATAGTTTACCTTGTAGGCATTTGTTAATTAAGTTCTAGAAGGCATTCAATACTATCACATCATGTTTCGTCATTATATATATATAGTGTAATCTTTGGTTTTTGAAGATATGTTCTCTCCTTGTAACATGCAATCCAATGTATTGTGACATATGTTATAACATATTTGAAATATGAGAGGAACAAATATCACATTACCCATCTAAATGCTTGATGACACAATATTTTTTTCATGAAATGATAGTGGGAATGATCAACATGAAGAAGATTTATGACAATACTTGAATTCACTTTATGTTTCATTAAGTTTTGGGTGAACTAGGTCAAATTAACTTTCATCAAAGTGGGTAATCCCCTAGTGAATTGGAACTGGTTATTATGAACATAATGATTTCATTACATTAGTACAAAAGTGGGGTGCAATTCACTAGCTTAAATCATTATGGGACTTTTAAAATAACATAGGTGATTTCATCATAGTTGAAATTATTTCAATATAGCGTCACTATGTAAACAACATGTTTCACTATTAATTGACATAATTCAATATTATAATTTACTATGATAAATATATTTATTTTGTTGTTGTTGTTTTAAATACCCTAAATTATTCTATGTTATACCCAATGTTATTTTAAGTTACCCTAGTTTATATAAATTATACCCTAAGTTATTATAAATTATTATACCCTAGGTTATACCCTAAATTATCATCAATTCTTATACCTTAATGGATCATAGGTTATATCCTAACTTATTATAAATTCCATATTTTAGGTTAATTTAAGTTAAATTATTTAACTAACCTTAGGTTATACCTTAGGTTATTCGAGGTCATTATATTTTATGTTATTATATGTTATTTTATCATAAGGTATAATAACTTAAAGTAAAATAACATTCAAAATTTTTGCATATAATGATTTAAGGTGCAATAACTTAAGATATAATAATCTAAAATAACCAATAATAGGGCCTTGATAAAATAACCTACAATAGCCAAAAAAAAAATGATAATGATTTATAATAAAATAAGCTAATATAGCCAAAAATAACTTAGAATAGTCAATAATAACCTATAATAGAATAATGAATAATATCATACAATAGAGTAGCTAATAATAACCTATAACACAATGGTTAATAATAACTTATAATATAATAGCCAAAATTAACCAAAATAATTTATGGTAAATAACATAAAATAGGCAACAATAACCTATGATAAAATAACCAAAATAACCTATGGTAAATAATATAGAATAGGCAACAATAGCCTATGATAAAATATCCAAAATAACCTATGGTAAATAATATAAAATGGGCAACAATAACCTATGATTAAATGGCCAAAAATAGTTTATGGTAAATAATTTAAAATAACTTACAATAGAATTACCAACAATAAATTATCATAAAATAACCTAAATAACTAACAATAAATTAAGATAAAAATAGCCAATAATAGTTTATGATAGAATAACAAAAATAATTAAAAACAAAACACCTTAGAAAGCCAACAATTGCCTATGATAGAATAACTGATAATAATCTATGGTAAAATAACCTAAAATAACCAAGAATAACCTATAGTATAATAGCCAAAAAATGTTAAGAATAGCTTAAGGTAAAAAAGAATATGCATAATAATATGTGATGATGGAAAGAAATCATTCATTTAAATAGTGATTCAATGGTCAAGGATTTATTCTTTAAACATGAAAGTGAGAGGAGGTGAAAGGTTTAAATCTTCACATTTGCACCTTAAGTTGGTGGGCTAAGTTTTTAATTTAGGCTAAGTAGTTTAATGAAGGTTCTTAAATGTTTAATTAGGTTCATAATTAATTATTAGTGAATTATTATTGATGATTTAACTATTATTGAATTTGATTACTAATTAATGAATTCATCTATTCATAACAACTAGTCCATGTTTACTAAATGGTTGGCCACTTTCATTATGGTAAATTTGTCCAATTTCACTCAAAATTTAATGAAACACAGTGAATTTGAATGCATATTGGTGTAATGTTAGCATTTTCTCAAATAATTCATTTGTTGTAATGGAATTAAGTGATATTTCAAACTTTCAAAAGTTTCATGTTATTATTATTATATGAATTGTCTTTTGAAATTATACAACATGTATATGGTCGACATTTAATTTATATACGGCTAGCTTATGACATGTATATGATCAACACATGGTATGTTTATGGTTGTTGGTATCAACATTTGAACCTTGGTATTTTTGGAAACAATTGTCTTTGCAACCAACTACCATTTAACATTATGATCAAATGTGTCAAAGATTATATATATCACAGTTACACTTAATTATTTTACAAACCAAACTTGACATATGTTTTCTTGAACTCATACTTGTTCAAATGAAACAAATGAAATTTCATTCTTGAGGTTTTTTCAAATGTTTACACATGTATGATAAATAAACATATAAAATTTCAAACTATTTGAAAAAAAAACACATTTGAATTGCATTGATTACCAATAATTCAAAAGAAATTTTTATGAGAAAATATGTTTTGACAAGTTGCAACATGTGTTTATACAAAATAATTTATGGCAAACAAAAATGAAATGTGAAAATTTCATTTTATTATACTGTTTTAATTTCATATTATGTTATATAATCATTTTAATATAATATATATACATTATATATACAATATCATGTATTAAAAATATACACATTTAACATACATACATTTAATAATTATATACATAATCACAATGCAACTAAAACCCCATGGCCATGAGAAAAATTATGGATTAATGGAATGTATTTTAATAGTTTTATTTTTTTTGAATTTAAGCATTACTTTGAAGATGTGAAAAAGACGTTAGACTATTGGTAAAGGAAATGGAGGTTTATCACTTTAATAATATCCCCAAACCCCCACCCCCATCCTTCATATGTTTTCATATGGTTTATAGTGGTTCATCATTATTTATGTCGATCTTAATTTTGATTTTATTATATAACATGGACATGAAAAAATGTCCAAGTATGTGGTGAGGAGAAAATAATGAGGTAGTTTTTAAGAAATAAATAAGGTCGTTCATGAAAAAGGACATGTCATTTTGCCATGTTTGTTAAATTTACATTAAAAAAATATAATGATATAATGAACTTCTTGAAGCCATATTTTGGATAAATCCCAAGAATATATAAATTAATTTTAAAATATTTTATTTATAATTATAATAATTGTTTGAATTATACAAAAAATTAAGCAAGTAATGAGTTACCCTAGTGAATTGCTTACATTATTGAATTCTTTACAAAAAAGGTGGACATTTAAATGACTTGAGTTTCACCCAAGATGAAATACTACAAGGGTATGGTGACCTATCCCACTTTTAGGGTCCCATAGTGAATTGAATGAGTCAACTACACCCAATTTTCTAGCAATGATTCAACATAATTAACATTTATTGAACTTCAAGATCCTAAATAACCTTAGAGGCCAAAAGGTTTTAATTGTAATTGGAGCTTTTGTAAACACAAAACCACAAGTAACGATTTCCCTCCCACATAACACAAATCCATGCGTGTAATAGTGGAGGATTAAAGAGTGCAACTACTTGACATTCATATATGAATGCACTTGTTGCCTACAAGTTTGTCATGCATTTTACCCAAACACCTATGTGATTGCTTCAAAATATTGAAAAAAAATTAATAGTTAATTCAAAGACATTTTAATCATTTGGCCATTTGTAGTCTCATAAGAAAATTCTTATACAAGATAAATAAATAAAAAAGGAACTATAAGTCAATAATTTACAAAATGCATTCATGTTTCTAGGATTTAGATTGTTTCATGAAGCAAAAAAAAAATTGTTCAATTCAATGTAAATTTGACAAATCATGACACAGGAACTATTTGCACCAAAGAATAGTATAGAATGGAACACATCAAAATAGGAGTATTGCATGAGCTTATAAAAAAAAATCATTATTAAACAAGTTCAACATGACCTCAATTCATAATTCATCATTTTTGTTTGTTATGAATTAAAGAGGATGGGCCTTTCCCTAATTTATCATATTGCCCATGGGTACACACTACTTTGATTAAATTGACTCATTGTTGTTTCTTGGGCTACTACTTATAAGGATGTAAAAAATTGAATATATTATCTTATGTTTGTCTATCCTTCTTTTTTAAAGACAATTGATGAAGAGAGTGGGGACTAATGGTAACAAGTCATGAACATTTCTTGATGAAGCAATGGTATGGTACTTTGCAAATGATGTTAATAAGGTTATGACTGTAATAAGTGATCTTGTTATGTTTGTTTTGGTTTTTCTAGAATTGAACACAACAATTCACATCAAAATGTTACTATGGAATCTTTTTCATTTGCAATCTCATAGACTTGCTTTCAAATGGCTAAAGCAAATTTAACACATTTCACCAATGGTGTGCTTAAACATATATATGTTGAAGGCCAATAGGTCCTAAACTATTCTCCTTTACACATGGGTCTCTTTATATGACTTGATGTTTATTTGTAGAGGGTTAAGATAAAATGAAGTGAAGCTTACTTTCATAAGCTTTTTACAACTTTAATGAGGATATTAGCAAATCAAGTTATTTCTTTTCATTGCTAGTTAACATTGTGATTAATTTTTCCTATTGATTTTGAAATTGTTGCCATTCATGATGAAGGTGATGGTCTAGTATTTTGCAAGTGATGCATATAAGGTTATGACCAATATTGTTGGTAGTTATTAGAAGTAGGAACAAACCTCAATGGTTATTAAGGTGATTCTTATGGTCCATAATAATGGTTTTCTACGGTTAAAAAACCAATTTTAATGTAGAACAATTTTTTTTTAAAACTTGAAAAAATCAAATAACTACCTATAAAAAATTTCAATCCTTTAATGATTCTTTCATGAAAACTATTACTTTTTTGAGGTTTTTGAAATTATCAAAATTGGTGGTTTTTTTATTTTGATATTTAAAAAAAAGGAATTGGTGATTCCCTAATTTTGAATAATTAAAAAAAAATTGGAACTATTGATTCAAGTTATAATTCAAATAACCACATAACATTAGTTGGTTATGACTCCATTTTCTTCTTCTTCTACTACGTATTGTGTTTGTTTTGGTTTTGCTAGAACTAACACAAAAAATTTATTTTCAAATTGTTATTCATGTTCAATTATCTTTGCAATCTTGTGGATATATGATCTAGATCTTATACAAAAAATTCAAATGATTTTCAAAAAAATTGACAAATTTGGATGAAATCATTTTCACCATAAGCAAAGAGGAAATGATTCTTTCATGAAAGAGAAAGGGATTCTTTTTTATAGAAATTCGAGTGGAAACCTTTTTTAAAATATTAAAATTTAAGGAATGGAAATGGTCTTATTCAATTCTACATACTCTATCATGGCCAAATTTTAAGGAATGGAAATGATATTATTGGATTATACACATGTTATCATGGCCAACCAGCTTTTGAAGGTCATTAAGTTGATTTAGGAAAGCTATGTGGGTATTGGTTCACTAAAGTGGACCAAAAAAATGAACAAGTATTTTCAAAGTTTGGTATTCAACTCATGGACTTTACAATTAAAATTGGGTTATTAAAAAAAAGCGTGTTGATATTTTGACAAATTTAAATACTAGCTAAATAACATGTAAAATATATATCAAACTTATATTTTGCATTGTGTTTTCATATATTGAACTTGTTGTATTCCCACTTTCAATTGTCAAAATTCACATAATTAATACCAATCTAGTTGTAAATCTTATACTAAATTTAACAATGGATATGCATGGACAATGTCTTATAGCACCTCTAGCAAACCAAGACCCATATGACTTGTGAAGTTTGAGTTAATAAGCTTTGGGACATATAAATAATTAATGTTGAAGCAAGCCTAGAAATATTTCCAATCATTACTTTGTAGGATAGATGCATTACTACTAAATTAATAATAGGTGCATAGGTTATGTAGTGCCTTTGTATCACTTGGTTTTTTATTACCTAAAAAAATTGTCTTCAAATGTTTGTAATTGTTAAGAAAAAAAATCATGCTTAACAAAACATACCCAATTACTTTTTCCTTCCAAAACCATTTTTTGTAATTTAATTGAATTTTCAATCACAAAAATTATTCAAATTTTAATATCTCCCCACCTTTTAGATCTCAAAAATTCCAAATCACCTTCATTAAATTCTACTCATTGAAGGCTTTCCCACAATACTAAGAATGCACCAAAAGTCCCCTATAATTTTTAGTGTTGAGTCAAATTAATTTTTAATGAAAAAGTTGTTCAATATTTTATAACTTCTCTATCACCATCATAGATCAAAACATGATTAAACCAACTTGGTGCACCCCTACTCATTTAGGGTATTTGAATGATATTGAAAGTGTGATAAAAGGCATTATGATTTGATTTGGGAAATTTCAACATGATAAACAAATCAAACAATCTACTTTCCTTCATAAATATATTTGCCAATATATAAGTCCAAAAGGGTCATGCTCATTATATATTTTACATGTTCATATGGGTGTCATCATTCATATTTTGTTGTTTATTAAGTGTATATTTCCATTGGATAACTCCCAATCATTTAGGCCTTTACTCATAAGCAATTCATTGTACATCAATTGTGTTCATAGGTTTCAACTATTGTTATTTAGTTTTTGATTTCAAAAGGAACCTTTGGTTTGTATTTATTTATTTATTATTAAACTTTCAATTTATTCATGAGATCGATTATTTGGATTTCAATAACCTTTGGTTCTAGTCATTTTCATAAATTTTTTAGACCCAATTGGATTTTAAACCAAGTCCAGTTCCATCTCCCTTACACATAACTACATTTAAAAAAATAAGATATAAAAAATAATTTTGTTCAACTAGTTTGTACAATTCATTATTAAATATTAATTATGTACAATCAATCAAAACCAATAAACTTGCCTTAAAAATAGGGCCAAGCTTGTACTTTAAAAAAATAAAATTGTATTTATCTACATAAAGAACTTGAACCTATTCAAAATGAAGCATCACCCTTGTTTATGTTTTAATTCAAATTTGAAAAGAACACAAATGTTTGGTTAGGTTTGAATGGTGATTCCAACAACACTTGAGACCTTTCGTTTAAATACCAAAGAACATAACCTATAACAAAAACTTGCCTAATTCCCAAAACTTGCAAACATTTGTTTGGACTAGTGTTGAGTAGTTATCGTAAACATGAACCCTTGATGGTTGTCAAGATGGGTGTCAAGGTTCAAAACTGTAATTCACAAAAAAGATGTCAAAGAACCAATTCTAATACATAACTATGGTACTCAATTTTTTGAAAAGATCCAACAACCACCTATAAAACCAGCTGGTCCTTACTTGATCTTTAATGAAACCAACAGTTCTTTGAGGTTTTTGAAACAATAGAAGCCAATGGCTTTTTTATCTTTGTTTTTTTTATTCCCATAAAACCAAAACTAGTGGTTCATTATAAATTCTAGTAACCATATAAGACTAGTTTCAACTTGCATTTAAGCATTCCTATTACACTTCAAAAAAAAAAAATTCACTTCTTCATACTCATATGACATGCAAAGAAGACATACATTAAGGCAGCATATTCCCCGTGCAAAAGTTTATTTGAATATTTCATGTTATATTTTGTGGTATGCTTATTATATGGTCTTAATACTCAACACTCTAGGAATTATTGTGACAATTGTTGTTGTGCACTAATTCAATGACTAGATGATATGTATTGTTGAACAAATGACTCATTTTCATTCCACACTAAGTTAGTAACTTATTATCAAACTATGGAAAATTTGAGATAAGTTCAACTTGGTGATGGTAGTGGAGGTGGTAGTATTGTATTCACATACATTTTTTTACTACTTTCCTTTGGGTGATTGAAGTCCAATCAATGTTATGAAACTTGTAAACTTGTCATTTGTTATATGGACCCCTCCAAGAGTTCAAATTTGACCTTGAAATGTGGACATGGAATATTGGCTAGGAGGAGTTGATGAAACATACGACTTTGTCTCAATTGGGAAGGAAGATGCTCAAACCTAGAAGAGAGAGAGAGATGTGTCGCAACATACATGAATTGCGGATGACAAATTGTCACCAAGTTTCCAATTGAGATGACCAGGCAAAAGGTCGGTTCTAGTCACTATGGCACCAAGTGTTGGGTAGTTGATTTCTTGAGAGCCAAAATAAACTAAGATGTTCAACCGACTATCCCTTTTGCACACTTGCAATACCTGAAACAACTGCTCACAAGTTTTGGATATGCTCAAAGGTCAAGTTGATATGGGAGACATATAGCCTTCACATTTTTCTTTAGACTCAGGTCACCTCCTTACACCACTTGCAAGTGGAAAGCACTTAGCCTACAATAATGCATGTTTAACAAGAGGTTATCTCACAATTAAAGAAGTTTAGTCACCTTTGGACTTTGCTAAGAGGGTATTACAATCTCATGTATATATATGGCTTGAGCACAATGACCTTGTGTGTATTCTAGGGTGGGGTTAATTGTTCCCATGGTCCCTCATTGTAATGGTCTTCTTCTTTTGGATTGGAGATTTCCATTTGTGCCCCAAAAAAAAGTAAAATAAAATTTGTCAAGTGGTTAATTTTGGTGGCAATGGCACTTCATAAGCCTCATTTTGGAAGTGCTATATGATGTGCCATTGCCACCAAGTTAAAACTCACCATCCTAAAACCCTCATTAATAACTCCAAAAACCCTAGTATATATATATCGTATTCCAAACAAATATTTTAATTACATAAGAGCAGCTCCACCTGTGCTCAGTATGTGGTCCTACAGATTAAAATTGGATGAAGAAAAGTCAAAACATGCTAAGGTTGATGAAAGGCACAACAAAGTTGATCACTTGCCAGAGAAGAGTGTAATAAATATGATTGGCCCGTGTGGTCTGCTAGTATTTGTTTCCCACCTATGTGCAGTCCTAGTTTTAGTTTTATGGGCATTGGGTGGGGTTCAAAATAAATAACTAAACTTGGTTTCCACAAAGAGTTTTCACCGTATTTGACAATTTCAAACAAAACGGTCTGTTGTTGTACAAGATGTGTTGTTGTGCAAGAAAATGACATCATTTTCAAAAGAGGTACACTACATGGACTTTTACACCAATCCCCTTGAGTGGGATTTGCTCACAAACCCCAACAATTATCAAGTTTGTCTGACTTCAATTCACCTCCTTTTTCAAGATTAATTGCATGGTTGAAGTTTTTTTTATTTTCTTGGCAAAATTTTGCCATAAAGCAAGATTCAAAATGAAAAATTTGAAAATGAAGTGATTTTGGGGGGGTTTCAATTGCCAGAAGTCAGAAAAGAAAATAGTGAAAATAACCAAATTTCTATATTTGGTTCCAATAAGAAGCCCAAAGCATAAAAAGGATGGTTTAATATTTGTATTTTCATATTGGGTTTGTAGCCAAATTTGGCTAAATCTTCCTATGGATGATCACCACTTTAGCTACATCACAATTTTTGGGACTGGACCAAAAACTGGGAGCATTGCAGGTTGCCCAAAGGTCAGGTTCCTAAAGTTTTTGGCAGCCCCCAAATTGGGCTATTGTGAACCAACAAGCACCAGCACAACATGAAGGCTGGTAAGTGGTTACAAAACAGTTTTCTGTTGGGTTCCAATTCCCTAACTAACCATGGTGGTTAGCTTGATTGATTGACAAGCAGGTTGTTAATAGATAGGTAACCCTAGTAAAAACTAGTGTCGGGCCGAGTATTTGATTTTCTTAACATCGTACTCCATGATTGGATTTTGCAACAAACTATTGAATAATTAATTAAATCTAAAAAACTAACTTTGGCACTTGATTTTTTAATTCTGAAAATTTTGGCAGGTAATGGTTATATTAAAAAATAATAAGCACACTCTTGTTATGTTTATGGGATAGTCTAATTCGATAGTTGAAAACATGCAGATTATTAATTTTATAATAATTTCAAAAAATTTGACACAAGTAATAAAATTTTTCTCAAAAATTTGGAAATTTTAAAAAAAAAAATTATGTTGAAACTGTTCATGTATTATGTAATAATTGGGTTTGGGTCTTAGACAAAAATAAAATTCAAGAACTGGTTGGGTTTGGGTATTTTATTTTAGGTTTTTTTACATAATTGCCTAGGTCTAGGTATTTGAAACCCTAGGTCGGGCGGCTATGAGGCGGTGGAATGGGTTTGTATTAACGATGTTGCTAGGTGCATTAGATAGTTTCTTTAACAAATGCTTGAATAATATATTCACATGTTATGTAACAAATACTTTGTCAAACCATGACCCAAGTTTTTGACCAAAAAAAGAAACTTGTTTTTTAAACTCCAAGACACAAAGTTCTTAAAAGTTACATGAATTTTTTTTTGCAATTTTTATTATAACATTATGTCTAAACTAAAATAATCTAGCACAAATAGTGAAACATCAAAATGAATATATTTTGTCAATTTTTTGAGTTTTTAACAACTCCCCTTTTGTTCCATGATGTTTGATCTTTTACCCCTTTGGCTCACATCCTTGAACTTGACAAAAACAAACAAAACACATAAGACACTAGCAACAAATAAGCCAAGTGACACAATCATCCCGCGCAAGAAAAGAAAGATGCACGTCAAACAAATAAAAATTTGTTGTGCTAGTATAACAATGGTCATAAAATTGTACCATTAGGATCAGGCACATTTGCATGCTTTTATTTCATATGTGTTTAATTTTTTGAAATTTAATTTAAAATCAATGCAAGCTTTGTCCCATGCTTGCTTACTCTTGGTAGATTTTTTTGACCAAGTAATGCATTTTTGGATGCTAACTTGGGTAGATTTTATAAATGCATAGTTCAAACTATAAGCCATTTTGTCATCTATAGTAGCATATTAACATGCTTTTGAAAGTGGATGGCCACAGCATGAGCCATTAAATGGCTTCAACATGGTTAATATATGACATGATACAATTGAATTCAAAGCACTTGCATAAGTTTGCAAATTGGACTTTTCATATTTCACATAAGCAACAATTTTTCAATCAATGAAAACATGTCCAAGAACTAATGCGATTTTAGATCTATAGTTGCCCCACTAGTGTATGTTAGCTCAAAGAGGTCAATAGTGACATGTTTTGCGACCCAATTGTTTGAAAGAAAGTTAATAACAATGACAAAAATGTCATGCACCCCTTTTGACATGTAAATGTGATTAATATGCAATTTGGCAATGCAAGCTTCACATTTGTCACCATCGTTTTTTGGTACTAAGGTAGGCAAAATTTTCTTCACAAAAACCTTTTTGCATGGGAACACAACCTTTGGACATAACCTATATGCTAATGTTTGTAGCCTATATGGACTCAATAGTCTTCATAGGCAAAAATCCCTTAACCACAAACAACATATATCCTCCAAAAACCCAATATGTGTTGCATCACTTTAAAAAAATTATTTGCAAAAGAAAAATAATTGAGAGATGCCACTTAGGGATACATTTGCCCGTTTTTTTGCTAGGCTAATGATCAAATGGAACTCTTGGGCAATTATTTACGTGTTCCCAAATTTTGTTTAGCATGGTACCCTGATCTTGTTGAATGTGTTATTTCATGGCTATTATGCCATTAAACATGGTAAGTAATTAAACCTTTTTGGCACTAGGTGTGCAAAAGCCAAGATTTTTAAACCCTTGACATTTATTGACTAGTTTTTGATAACTTGTCCTTATCCATAATCAAAAGATTACCATCCAAGTAATATATGGCATAAACTACAAACTAGTTGTGTAAGTTAAAAACTAGTTGGAAAATCTAGACAAAATTTCTTCTAGTATAAGTTATCTATCTTAAACTGCTAAACATGTTTATGATACTAAAAAAAATAAAAAAAGAAAAAAATCTTATAAATGGCCAATAAGTAATAGGATAATCAATGATAAATTTTCATAACTTGGCGAGGAAAAAAGAAAGATGTGAAAGATACAAAGGGGGTTCTTTTTTTTGGAAAAAAATTGGCCACAAGTTGTCACATTATGAGGGAAAAAAAGCCTAAAGTCACAATGTTTAGAGAACTAGTTCCAACAAATCCCCAAATTATAAGAGGAATCCCAAATTTCTATTCCACCCTCTAAAAACTCGAGCAAAATTTGGCTAAGTACTCCTCCACTACATGATGGTCAACCCACCTACTTCCCAAATTTATAAAAAACTTAAAAATTAAAACACTGGCTCTAATCAGTGCTTTTTCCTTCAGACAAAATTTGTCATTTTAGGGTTTAGGGTTTAGACCCACCACAAAAAAATGAATTTTTGGGAAATTTGTTTTTGGGGAATAATTTTTATAATTTTTGGGAAAATTAAGTCAAAATTTATACATCACAAAATTGGCCCCTAAAAAAATTTATTAAAAATTTATTTAAAAAAATAAAAATAAAAATACATGGCTCTAATAAGGAATTCAGCATCTTTGCAGATGACATGATATGTGTGTGTACTTGTATGAACCTGACTGATTGCTGTGCTTAAGTGCAAATTGAGTGATCTTCAAGTTTTGATTCCTGACCCATCTCTTATTATTATTATTAAGTAAGAGGCATGGCCAAACAGACTCTAGGTCTAGAGGTTCAGAGTTCAGAACTCTAGAGAGGTTCAGATCAATGGTACTCACTCAGTCCTTCATGCTCTTGCAGAGAAGCCAAAAAAAATTCTCATTCAGCAAACAAAAGAGTGCAGAAAAAGCTTTGGTATCTTCTTGCAAACTTGTCTGATGATTTTGACCTAATTAGGTCAATCTGGCATAATCCCAAGTTTCACAAGCTGACAATCAGAGCAGGTCCTCTGGCATCAGCAAAATGACCCTGTACTTCAATGGATGAACCCTAACCCTAACCCTAACCCTAAACCCATCCTGTGAAAAATGGGTTTGGAGTTTGGACCCGTGTTTGGCCGGGTATTGAGTTTTGGGCTGGTTATCAGGCCGGTTATTGATGACCTATTAGTATTGGTTTTTGATAACTGGTTTCTAATATGCTACCTGGACGACTTGATTATAATCCATGAAGGTTATCAATCTTTCTTTCTCTTTTTCCTTTTTTTTTTTTTTTTTTTTTTTTGATTTTTTAAACCCAATTGTTTAATCACTTATACAAAAAAAATTAAGAAATGAAAAATGGTTATTTCTCTGACCATTGTATAAATCAATGGGGTATTATTGCTCAAGAGTTTGTTGGCCTTGCCTACTACCAAAGGCAAGGATATTATTGTGTTTAGATTCATTCTAGAATATATAGTAGCTTAAGGGATTTTGACGCTTAAGTAATAATAGGTCTATTTATTTTTATATGAGGATTTTTGAAAGATGATGATATTTTGGCTTGTGTTGAAACTTGAGATTAGTTATTATAGAGTTATTATAATATCTTGAAGGATTTTGGTTTCTTTCTTTTAGAGGACTTTTTTGAAGATTATATTTTTTCCTAGCGAGATATTTGAGTTTCCATAATTCTTCTTCTTTTGCCTTGCTAGTGTAACAAATTGTTCAAAATCAAGACCTCAAGTTCTCCGTATTGGATTGTCAACTAGACCCAAAATTCCATGTGTCTTTTCTTTGCATTCAAAGAATCATGAACTAGAACCTAAAACGAGACAACACGAGTTTACAAAATTGGATTTTGTGTTGACATGATGCTCCTTAGTTTGGAGTGTTAAACCCCACGGTTTCATGGTTATGAACCTTAACAACCACTCCAATGCCCATTTTAGGGTTTGATGCAATTTCTAATACTCACCCAATGCTGGTTTGCAGTTTGGACCTTACAAATTTGCACACATATACAATGCTCACAAGGCCCGACAAAAAGGAAACAATTGCTTCTAATCGGTCACCCATCACCCATAATGATTCATATAAGTGATGGCATTTAAATATTGTAGTACCTCTCCAGGTTCAACAAAAAATAAAAATAAAAATTATATATATATATATATTAAAATGCTGAAAATGTAGAAAATTAAGGCCCCTTCTTGTTGAAAAATTAAAAAAATTATTTTTTATTGAAATCAAAATTTGTTTACCAGGTTTTTGTATGAAAGAACATACAAATGTTTTTTTAATTTAAATAAAATTTTGTCAAAAATTCAAAAAAAAATTGCTCCAAAATCAAGCCAAACATGAAAAGGTGCTACAGTAGTCTTTCACCTTACACTATCCAATTTTTCATTTTTATTGCCAATGGGTGGGAGGGGTAAGACAATTAACACTCTATGTATTGGATGTGATAAATATTAATAGAGGCCCAAATTAAGAGGCAAAGAAATAATTTTGGGTTGATCCTTTGGGTGTTGCATACTATAGACCCTCTTGGGAAATTCTTGAACCCTTCCTTAGCCAAGAAAAGAGTACCTAGGTGTTTTGCTTGGAAGTATTGAGTCATTGGTATGTATTTTTGGTTTGTGGTGAACATGCCATTGCTTGCTCATTTCAAATTTTAAAATGGAAAGAAATATGTATCATAGTACCTTGGCAACTTTGACACCAATTAAATCATTTGTAAAAATGTAAAAAATGTAAAAAAAAAATAATTGTTTTTTTTTAGAAGAACAAAATTTTGTGAAGGAAAATATAGAATCTATAAGCATATTTTATTTTCCCCACAGAAGCTTCAAATTTAATTAATTATTTGACAACCATGTGTTGAAGTTGCTACAATAGTACTACAATATTGGAAGATTTTGGAACACCAATTGAAAGAATAAAATTTTCAGGATGGAGCAAGATAGCCAATCAAGAAGAGCAAATGGAGGAATTTTCAATTGAGGTCAAATATAAAACAATGTTGATTGAAACCCCCCTTCTAAACCCTTTCTTAAAGACAAGCATCAAATGGGAATGGTACCACACCAATGAAGCAAGCAAAATAAACAAAGTGAGTCCCAGTGGTGTTTTTTTAATTTAATCCAGTGATATCAAAATTTTGGCAAAACTTTCCTAAGAATTAGCAAAATTAGTCAAATTTACACTAGAAAAACCAAAACTTTCTAAATTATTAACTTTAGGTAGTTAATGTTTAAGACCATTTCATATGTAGGGTATTTTTTAGATAACTTAAGAAGAACACATGTTTTCGGTCATTTTGTAGTGATTTACAAGTTGACTCACATGCTTGACGTTCTTAGAGGTGTGAGATGCTTCTGAGCAACACTTAGATGGAACAAATGTAATGGAAAGTTATTGTGGAGGTAGAACCTGTAATCACAACAGTCTAATGGAAAGAGATCCTTACTATTAGAGCAAGGCACTCCAAAAAACAAAACTAAAAAACATTTCTAAATAGAGCTTGTGAACTTTGTTTACACTTCATATGAGGTAAAGAACCTATGTTGGAAGTTGGGCAACTCATCTTAACAAATCCGACCCAAATTATCCAAACTACAAATTCTAAACTGGCTAGGGTTTCAAACCTTCCCTCAACCCTCCAACAAAAAAACCATTCATTAGACCTCTCATGCAACTCAATAAACTTGTCTACATTATCACCTTATTATATATTGCTAGTGGGCCCTCTCTAGGTTTGAAAGTTTCTTCATCATTGTTCAAGTCTTGGTCTTGTCTACGAGGTTTTTGCATGGATTCTTCTTCTTCCTCGAGCATGTTCCATTCTTGTTGATGTTGTTGGTCGGCCTTGAGCTTCACCCAAGTGATGTGAGTGGAAGGCTTTTTTTTTCACCTCCCCCTTCAAGAAAGGATCCATCTTGACACTCTTCCAGGATTTTTAAGTACCCATCACATGTAGGTACTCCCAAAAAGGTCTCAAAATAGACCTTTCTCTTTGTGTTAAATCTTCGTCAAATTGTTTGCATGATAGCCCGCCCAAGCCCTTAGGAAATGTTGGTGGGATTATTCATTTTTCAAAACATAACATTCCAAAATATCTTATATGGAAAACCTATCAAATTTTGGCACCCATAAAACTCACCTTGTTTTAGCATCAAAATCCTCAAATTTTCTTTAAATTGTTTTTTAATTCCAAAAGATACCTAATTCCATCATTATGAAAATTCATCAAAAGATTTTGCTTCTTTTTCTTTAGACCAACCCCCCCCCTTTTACTCCTTGTGCTCAATCATGCTTCATGCTTTGATTGCTCCCCACCACACCTCACAAGTCCAATATTACATACCATAAAACACTAGCGACTTTGACACTAATTCTATTATTTTCAAAAATGTTGATTTTTATTATTAAAAAAATCAAAGAATAAAAAATTGTAAAGGAAAATAGAGAGTCTTTTTTAATATTTTATTTTTGAACATGGGATCTTCAAAAGAAAATAATTATTTGACATTGAAATGTTGAACTTGCCGCCACGGTACTATAGGAATTATCAAAACTTGGCCATACCCATTAACAAACACTTGCCTTGCCGAGCGTAAATGTTTGAAACCCTTGCAATAACAAAGAGAACACGCACAAAATACACCATGAGAACCGGGTCAAACTAACCCTGGTAAGGCAGTTGATAACATGACCTAACCCTAAAATCATGTTTGGGTTCAAACAGAGAAATGTGCTCTATTTCACAACTTCTTGTCATTCCAATTGACATTGTTGAATGTCTTGTCATTCTTATCAAATCCAAACAACCCATAAAAATTGTTCCTTTGATTAGGGTCTAGATTCTAGATGTGAGAAAATGGCATATAGGACTTGGGAAGCTTTAATATGAATGAGCATTGTATGGTGTTGAAGGGTTTCTTCCATCCTCCTCTCTCTATAGTGGGCTCTGAAAGTTGTTGTGGATGATAATGAAAGCCCATTCCCCGGCACCTTTAGCCTTTGGGCACTCCTCCCATAACCTTTGGATTAGGGTTTCAATAGCTCCAAGGTTGGAGAAATGGTCGGAATTTCATTATTTCACTGAATGCATTTGATAATGCATCTTTTGCCAAAACTTGTTGGGGGCACCTCCACCAACACATTACACAACATATTGCACAACATATTTTGGATAAAGATCAATACAAATTTGCCAAGAACATTCCACAACATATTTTGGATGAAGATCAATACAAATTTTCCAAGAACATTGCACAACATATTTTGGATGAAGATCAATACAAATTTACTTAACACATTGCACAACATATTTTGAATTAAGATCAATACAAATTTGCTTAACACATTGCACAACATATTTTTGGATGAAGATCCATACAAATTTTCTTGTTAGGCTTGGTAAAGTGGTTGTGGCTCAACATTTTTGCTCAATATGTTAAGACTTGCAAACCAACCTAATCTAACATCAACTCTTCACTGATTCAATATATTTATAAAAGATTTTTAAGAATTGCACAAATTCTTGGAAGTGTGTTGCAAGCATGTCTACAAATCTTTTATGTAAACATGTCCACAAATGCATTCATATCTCTCAACACTAGCCTATCCTTTGTGATATCAATGATCTAAAACAAGTCCATGGCAACTATGGGTTAGCTACAAGTTTGAGAAAAATGTTCAAGAAGGAAGGCGGGGTGTTGCAACACCTTCTTTGCCTCGTGAATGTGTTCCCAATGATGTCGCCAATTGCCATACCCCTAGAGATTGCCAATTGCCATACCCATACACCCACATTGAGATGGAGGATTGAACTTGATGCAAGGAGGTCATCTTTATTCATGGTCCACCCTATGGTGATTAACCCTATCTCTAACCCCGGTTAACCGATTATGTTCAACAACATTCAAAATCACTAATAGTTACTTGATCACACCTTATGATTTCCTCACATAATTTCCTTTTCAATTTTTTATTTTTTTTTCCAACTAAATGTGATTGAATGTTGGCTGTTTATATATTTTGCTAATTGTAAAGTTATTTTATTTTTAATTTCGGATATTCTGATTTGCACAATAGATTGAATGGTTTTTCACCTATAGGGTCAATAAACAATTAATATAGGCACCTAATATGAATGTGTTTATACTTAGAACATATAATTGGGTGAGGGGTCCAAATTA